>OGEZ01000018.1_pt1 | contig 203837 bp, 186 predicted proteins | sample 1570831 | NCBI WGS metagenome assembly OGEZ01 (sample SAMEA2582059, study PRJEB24529) | metagenome | biome: Human gut stool | place: China | collected 2011 | reverse complement strand
TAGGGCGAACTTTAAACATCGAATTTATTGATTGGCAACTTGCGGACATTCATATAAATTATTAATCGGAACAGTGAAATGAAAACAAACATTATAGGGGTAATAATCGCACTGCTGCTGGCTTTTGCCGGAGCAATAGGTGCATTGGCACAAGATGAACGGGTGAACGAAGTGCGGAAGGTGGACGATTTTTCTTCCATCAGGATAAAGGCGGTAGCCAATGTCGAGTTTACGCAGGGCGATAAATACTCCCTCCGCCTGGAAGGCAAGGAGAAATGGGTGAAGCTCACCACGACCGAGGTGAAGGACGGTTGCCTGATCATTGATTTCAAAAGAGGTGAAAAGAGGTCCGTCAAGAACATAAACGGATTGAAGCTGTATGTCACAGCTCCTACGCTGGAAGAGGTGGAGCTGACCGGCGTGGGTAGCCTGGAGTGTAAGGAACCCTTAAAACTGGACGACTTCACGTTGCGTATCAGCGGTGTAGGGTCTGCCGAAGTGGATGATCTGACTTGCCGTCGTTTCAACGTCAGTCTGAGCGGGGTGGGCGATGCCGAGGTGAACGTCGATTGCGACTACCTGAAAGCCCGCATGAGTGGCATCGGCAGTCTGGAGTTGAGAGGCAATGCCGATGAGGCCGACATATCGCGCAGCGGTATAGGCAGTGTGAATACGAAACGATTAAAAATTAAGAATTAAGAATGAAGAATGAGGAATGCGGGTGTGTCAAAACTAAAAGTAACTGCTATCTTGTTATTTTTAGGCACGGATTACGCGGAAAAATGCAGAGCAAGAAGAATAATCGTCATCCGTGAAATTCCGTGTAATCCGTGCCTAAAAGAAAGTGGCTCCTTAATTTGACACTATTCATCATTCTTCATTCTTCATTAATAACAGATTCTTCATTAAAAAGATGTTCAAACAATATTTTCAACAAGCTTGGGCACAGCTCCGCCAGCAGCCGCTCATCAGCGGGGTGACGGTGGCGGGTACAGCCCTTTCCATCTTCCTCATCATGCTGGTGGTGATGATGCAGCAGGTGCAGGTCGAACCTTTTGCGCCCGAAAGCAACCGCAACCGCTTCCTGCACGTGAAGTGGGGCAGCATCACTAACGAAGCGTGGGGCGACAGCAACAGCAACGGTTCGTGGAGCGCAGCTTCGCTGAAAGAAATCTACGGCAAGCTGACGACGCCCGAGGCCGTCACCGTCTATGTGGTCTATTCTTTGCCCAAGCCGGTCAGCCTGCCCGGCCAGCCCACTACGGCGGTCGATGTGCGCGAGACGGACAGCCAGTTCTGGACGGTGTTCGACTTCGCCTTCACCGACGGAAAGCCTTTCGACCAGGCAACGTTCGATGCCGGTCGGCCGGTGGCCGTCATCACCGAAAGCGTGGCGCGCCTGCTGTTCGGCACGACGAAGGCCGTGGGAAAAGAATTCCTGCTGGCCCATGCGCCCTATCGGGTGTGCGGCGTGGTGAAGGACGTATCGACGCTGGCCGAAACGGCCTATGCGCAGGTGTGGATTCCCTATACTTCGACCGACCAGGTGAACAACACGTGGGAGCACGGCGTGATGGGCGACATGAGTTGCACCATCCTGGCACGCGACCGCAGCGACTTCCCCGCCATCCGCGAGGAGGCTGCCCGGCGGTTGGATGAATTCAATAAGGTGATAGGCGAGAACGGCTATCGGATCATCAACCGCAACCGTCCCTACGACCAGGAGAAGAACGCCCTGACATCCGGCTCCAATGTGGAGCCGGATGTGACGGCTGCCCGCCGGACCCGTTTCATCATCTTCCTTATCCTGCTCATCGTGCCTGCCATCAACCTGAGCAGCATGACGCAGAGTCGCCTGCGCCGTCGCGTGGCGGAGATCGGGGTGCGCCGTGCCTTTGGCTGCACGCGCATGGAACTGCTGGGGCAGATACTGGGCGAGAACTTCATCGTCACCTTGCTGGCAGGTGTGCTGGGACTGATAATCAGCTTCCTCTTTGCCTTCCTGCTGGGCGATACCCTCTTTGTGCAGGACTGGACTACTGCGCTCAATCCGCCCGTGGTCGATGCCTCCATCCTGATACATGCCTCCACTTTCGGCTGGGCGTTGCTCTTCTGCTTCGTGCTCAATCTGCTCAGCACCGGCATTCCCGCCTGGCGGGCTTCGAGGATGAATATTGTAGAGGCGATAAATGGGAAGGCACATTAATCAAGTGGACAAGGGAACGAGTTAACGAGACCACAAGGAATTATGGTTAGTTGACAAGGAAACGAGGCTTCAGACCACAAGGACTAGCCTTGTTAACTCGTCAACTTGTCAACTCGTCAACTAAAAATAAGAAAATATGAACAAGAAACTATTTACCCAAATACGAAACGAATGGCACAGCAACCTGTGGCTGGCGCTGGAGTTGCTGGTGGTGAGTGTGGTGATGTGGTACATCATCGATATGCTCTACTGCCGCCTGGCTACCTATATGGAGCCGCGTGGCTTCGACACGGAGCATTGCTACCTGATAGATATGGGCGTGCTCACCGACAAGAGTCCCGACTATACACCTTATAGCGATACCCACAAGCAGAGCGACGAAGTGCGCGAGCTGGTGGAACGTTTGCGCCGCCGCCCCGAGGTGGAAGCTGTCAGCTTGTCGCAAAATTCCTATCCTTATAATGGTAGTAACGGCTCAGCAGAAGTGGACTACGACACGCTTCATGCGCCCCGCTGGACCATCCGTCGCATTGTGACGCCCGACTTCGTACGCGTGTTCCGTTACCAGGGAACGCGCGGTGAGACGCCCGAACAGCTGGCTGAAATATTGAAGCGCGGCGACTTCCTGGCTTCGGACAACCTGTATCGCAAGTACAGCATCCCGATGACGTCGCTGGTTGGCAAGAAGGATTTCTATCTGTTCGGAGATACAGCCCAGATGTACCGTTTGGGCGCCGCCTTGCAGAATGTGCGCTACGACGACTTCAGTCAGGCACGTTCCAGCTATTCCATGGCGTTCAACATGAATTTGCTGTCGGATGATTGGATTCATGCTGACAATGAACTCTGCGTCCGCGTCCGTGCCGACCGTGACCAGAACTTTATGGAGAACCTGAAAGCCGACAGCGAGAAGCAGTTCCGCATAGGCAATCTCTACATCAGTGACATCAGGAGTTTCAAGGACATCCGTCGCAGCTTCCAGCAAGGCGAGACCAGCGAGATGCGCAACTTGGTTGTGGGCATGGGTTTCCTGCTGCTGAATATCTTCTTGGGACTGCTCGGTACGTTCTGGTTCCGTACGCAGCAGCGCCGGGGCGAGATTGCTCTGCACAAGGCGATGGGTGCCACGGACGGTGCGGTGTTCGGCCGCCTGATGAGTGAAGGTATTTTCCTGTTACTGATCGTTACCGTGCTTGCCGTCATTATTGACATCGTACTGGCTCACTTCGAACTGAACAGCTGGCGCAACGGTACTACACTGGAGTGGCCACGCCTGGCTTTCTGTGTTGCCTCTACCTTTATTCTTATTGCCGCTATGATCGGTGTCGGCATTGGCATTCCGGCACGACGCGCCATGAAGGTGCAGCCGGCGGAAGCGTTGCACGATGAGTAAGGGGCCTCACCCCTGGCCCCTCTCCCAGAGAGAGGAGAGGAAAGGAGGGGATTGGGCTTCCGAGACTTGAGCAGTTTGCTCTGGTTTAGTACGGATAAACTCGCAGTTTAATACGGATAAACTCACAGTTTAATGGGAATAAACTGGCAGTTTAATGCGCTTAAACTCACAGTTTAATATGGATAAATAAAAATAAACTGGCATGTTTCTATCTGTCAGCAGGTTAGAAATAAGCGTGACTGCCAATTCATGCCCGTAAGACTTGAACTGTTCGTTTGCGAACCCTAAATGAAATTGTTATTATAAAGAAATGACTGAAATGAAAAAAACTTCCCATACCTTCCACTTTCCCCTCTCCTTGGGAGAGGGGGCGGGGGTAAGGCTCTATTTCCAGCAGGCTCTTTACCACCTGCGCGAGAACCCTGTCATCAGCTGGATATCCGTGCTGGGTACGGCGTTGTCCATCTGTATGATTATGGTCATCGTCATTACCTTGCGGGTACGTATAGCCGACTGCGAGCCGGAGGTGAACCGTAGCCGTTCGCTCTACGTGCCCAACATGTCCTACCGAGCCAAGGGCGATACAAGCGGCAGTTCGGCCAATTCGAGCATGTCGGTGCAGACGGGGCGCGAATGTTTCAAAACGCTGACCACGGCCGAGGCTGTCACACTGGCATCGAATCCCGGCAAGGTACGTGTCTCGCTGCCTGCCGGTGCCAAGATGACGGCCGACATGGTGCAGACCGATGAGGCCTTCTGGCAAGTGTTTCGCTTCCGCTTTCTCGACGGCAAGCCCTTTACGGCAGCCGATCTGAGCAGCGGCTTGCCCCGTGCCGTCATTGCAGCCTCGGTGGCCCGTCGCCTGTTCGGGCGGACGGACGTCAGCGGGCAGCACATAGAGCTGAACCACGTGGACTTCCAGGTGTGCGGCGTGGTGGCCGACGTTTCCATGTTGGCTACGGATGCCTACGCCCAGGTATGGATACCCTACACAGCGGGCGACGCGGAGGCCAACTCGTGGGGCTACAATCTGATGGGGCCGATGCGTGCCGTTATCCTGGCTCGCAGCCGGGCAGACTTTCCTGCCATCCGCGAGGAGTGCGAACGCCTGCGGCAGAAGTATAACGATGCGCAGGAGGGAGTGGAGGTGTTCTACCGCGGCCAGCCTGACACACAGTTTACACACCTTTACCGCTCGTGGAGCCAGGAGCCCGACGTACAGGGCGTGGTGTTGCGCTACGTGGCCGTGATGCTCATCCTGCTCATCGTGCCTGCCATCAACCTGAGCAGCATGACCCTGTCGCGGATGCGGAAACGAATGGCAGAAATCGGGGTACGCAAGGCCTTCGGTGCTACGGCCAACGAACTGATGCGCCAGGTCTTTCTGGAGAACCTGCTGCTGACCTGTCTGGCAGGGCTGTTGGGACTGCTGCTGAGCTATGCCGCCACCTTCGTGCTGAACGGCTTCCTCTTCGGCAACTCTACCAACGCCTATCTGTCGGGTGAGACCAGTCTGACGGCGGGCGAATTGCTCAGTCCGTGGATCTTCCTGGCAGCCTTTGGCTTCTGTCTGCTGATGAACCTGCTCAGCGCGGGCATTCCCGCCTGGCGGGCTTCGAGGATGAATATTGTGGAGGCGATAAATGGGAAGGCTCATTAATCAGTTGACAAGGGGACGAGGCTTCAGACCACAAGGACTTGCCTTGTCAACTCGTTAACTTGTTAACTCGTCAACTCGTCCACTAAAAAACAAAAGATATGAACAAGAAACTATTTACTCAAATACGGAACGAATGGCGCAGCAACTTCTTCCTTGCGCTGGAGCTGCTGGTGGTCTTCGTGGTGCTGTGGTATATCGTGGACTGGTGCTGTACGACGGCACGTGTCTACTTTGCACCGATGGGCTTCGATACGGAGCATTGTTATAACCTGACGATGAACCGGCTGACTCCCAACTCCGCCCTCTATGAAGAAGGCCATACGGCGGAGGACGATATGGATGCCCTGCTGGAGATAGCCGAACGCCTGCGCCACCGTCCCGGCGTGGAGGCGGTAGCCATTTCGCAGAACAGCGTTCCTTATAATAACGGAAGTAACGGCATTGAAACGTTTGTAGACACGGTGTCTGTTTATGCCATGCTCCGTCTGGTGCAGCCCGACTTTATGCGCCTGTTCCGCATTCGTGGGGTAGCTGTGCAGGATGCCGGAGGAAAGACGGTGCAGACTGCAAGTCCTGACTCGCTGGCCGCCGTGTTGGGTCCGGGAACGATGATCTTGTCGCGCAACGTGACAGCGAAGTATGAGGAACTGAACATGGCCGATGCCACACCGTTGCTGGGTCGTCAACTGCCTTTGTGGGAGCAGGACAGCGACTCCCGTCTGCGCGTAGCCGGCATTGCCGAGCCCATGCGCTGGAATCATTTCACGACAGCCGACCAGTGGGGAGGCCCCTTCCTGGCGACGGACTTCCCGCGCGAGGCGATGGTGCAATACGAGAATCCCGCCTACCTGCAACTGAGTTTGCGCGTCACCCCCGAGGCCGACCATGGATTTGTGGACGCGCTGATGGCCGATGCCGATCGTCTTTATCGTGTAGGGAATGTTTATATTCTGGATGTTCAGCCCTTCACGCAGTTGCGCTATATCAGCGAACTGGAGGATGTGAACGAAGTGCGCACGCAGCTCTGCATCCTGGGCTTCCTGTTGCTTAATATTTTCTTGGGCGTTATCGGTACTTTCTGGTTCCGTACGCAACACCGTCGTCAGGAGGTGGCCCTCCGCATGGCGATGGGCAGTACACGCCGGGGCATCTTCCTTCGCTTGATTACCGAAGGTCTGTTGCTGCTGACGTTGGCTGCCGTGCCTGCCACGGTTATTGCTTTGAACATTGGCGTGGCCGAGCTGGTGGACGTTGCGAAGTTGCCCTTCGATGCCCCGCGCTTCGTGCTGGCACTCGTACTTTCGTGGCTGCTGATGGCACTGATGATTGTGGTGGGCGTGTGGTATCCGGCCCGTCGGGCGATGAAGGTGCAGCCGGCGGAGGCGTTGCACGATGAGTAAGGGGCCTCACCCCCGGCCCCTCTCCCGGGGAGAGGGGAGATGAAAACGATTGTATGTGCAATGATAGACAGTTTGGCGGGTAACCGTTTTTCAATTAACCATTAACCATTTATCATTAACCATTTTATAATGAAACATGCTTTGTTACACAATTTACGCTCTCTTCTCAACCAGCTGAAGCAGCACCGTTTTTATACGGCAGTGTGCGTGGTGGGAACGGCGGTTACCATTGCCTTTGTGATGGTGGTGGTGATGGTCTACGATTTTCGTACGGCTGATGTCGCGCCGGAGACCCGACGCAGCCGTGTGCTCTACAACTACGGCACCCAGTGCATGCGCCCCGACGGCACAAATGTGTGGGGCTACCGGGCCTTGGGGCCTACGGCTTTCCATGCCTTCTTCGACAGCCTGCCGGGCGTGGACGAACTGACCTGGCACAGCGGACTGAATAAGGCGGTATGTTCCTTACCCGCTTCGTCCGACCGCCATTCCGTATTGCTTCGTGCCGTGGCTGCCAACTGGTTCGACTTTTTCCGTTACGACTTTGTAGCCGGGCGTCCTTTTACCAAGGCCGAATATGATGCCGGACGCGCAGCCTTCGAGAAAGCCGATGACGAGTGGCGGCTTGTCCGCAACCGTGAAGACGACGTAGTGCGCCGTTTCGTCGTCATCAGCGAGCGGCTGGCAGGACAGCTGTTTGGCGGAGCTGCCGGGGCAGTGGGCAAGCAACTGTTGCTGGACTTTCAGGAGGCGCGCGTAGTGGGTGTGGTGCGTGACGTCAGCTCCATCTTTCAGACCGCCTATGCCGACGTGTGGAAACCTTTCACCCTGATGAATGAGGAGCACCTCGATCCGAACCTCGCTACCGCCGGTTTGCTGGGCTTCCGCTATGCCGTCCTCCATCTGTCGCCCGGCACATCGCCTGACGCAGTACGCACCGAAGTGAACCGGCGGATGGAGCAGCTCAACAAGCAAGGGCTGGAGTATATCCTGAAGGATCCGCGGCTCTATACACATACGGACTACACCTTCTTCCGCGACAGCAGCATCAGTGCCAGTCTGGTCTATATGCTGTTGCTGCTGATTCTGTTAGTGGTACCTGCCGTGGGCATATCGGGACTGGTGCATGCCCAGATGCAGAGTCGTCTGGGCGAGATAGCCATTCGCAAGGCTTATGGAGCCTCTAATGCCAACATCATCGGTCACTTGTTTGCCGAGAGCCTGTGTACTACCTTGATAGGCGGTGTGCTGGGCTATGCCTTGTCGTGCGTGCTGGTGGTGGCGGGCGGTACGTGGCTGTTCGGTACGGGCGGTGTAGAGTTGGAAGGCATCCTGTTGGGCAGCGACCTGCTGCTGCGGCCTTCGTTGTTCGTGGCAGTGCTGGCGGCGTGCCTGGTGTTCAACGCGCTGTCCACGTTGCTGCCTGCCTGGATGGCGGTACACCGCAACATTTCATACACATTAACGGGAGGAGAATAAGATTATGTGGAGACAAATATACAGACAGATGTGGAACCAACGGCGTGCCAACGCATGGCTGTGGGTGGAGTTGTGTATCGTAACCGTACTGCTGTGGTATGGCATCGATTTAGTGTATAATTACGAAGGAGCCGCCTGGCAGCCCAAGGGTTACGACACGTCGTGTGTGTTCGACCTGACCGTGGAGGCCAAACCATTGGAAGTCATCAGCGATGCCGATAACCAGCGGGCGGGGAAAGATTTCGCTTACCTGTACAACCTGATTAAAGACTATCCCGGCGTGGAGGAAGTCTGTGCCTATCACGGCAGCATTCCCTATACGGGCGATGCAATGTTCGAGGGATATGCCTCTCATACCGATTCGGCACATGTGGTGTCGTGTTTCATCCGTTATGTCACGCCTTCTTATTTCAAGGTGTTCCGCCTGAAACCCATTGCCGGACAACTGGACGAAGCGCACTGGTCGCCGGCCGAATATCCCATGCCCGCCCTGATGAGTGTAGACTTGGCAGATTCCCTGTTCCATCAGCCCAACGTGGCCGACGCTGTAGGCAAGACCTGTTTCAATCCCTACTGGCAGAAGCGGGACAATCCGGTGACCAATTATCGGGTAGCGGCTGTCCTGCCCCGGCACAAGCTGGGCGATTACGAGCGCTACGAACCTTTTATCTATCTGCCTGCCCAGCAGGCTTTCTGGTGGCAGCACGTGGCGATACGCGTTGCTCCCGATCAGGTAGCCGGTTTTGCCGAGCGTTTCCGCAAGGATATGCAGCCGGTGTTCGACCGGGGCATCTTCTACCTGAACACCATCCGTTCGTACGACGACATGAAAGAAGCCTACGACATACAGCAGGGCACGGTGAACTACCTGAATACGGTCTATGCCGTGGCGGCCTTTTTCCTGTTCAATATCTTCCTGTGCGTGTTTGCCACTTTCTGGTATCGCACCCGCAAGCGCCGTTGCGAAGTGGCCCTGCGTATGGCTATGGGCAGCAGCCGTCGCACGGTGATGGGACATTTTCTGCTGGAAGGTCTTGCACTTCTGCTGCTGGCAGCCGTTCCGGCCTTGCTCATCGCTTTCAACATTCAGTTGGCCGACCTCACGGTACACACGCTGGTCGATGTTTCGGCTGCCCGTTTTGTGGGATGTTTCTGTGTAGCGCTGCTGCTGATGGCACTGATCATTCTTGCCGGTATCTGGTATCCCGCACGTCAGGCGATGAAAGTGCAGCCCGCCGAAGCGTTGCACGACGAGTAGTACATACCTATCTCATTCCGTCCGTTTGCAGGCATTCACCTGGAAGAATTCGTTGAATATGGTTTCGTAGTTGCCATGCAGCAGGATGTGATGATTTCCCAACGGGTTCTTCAGGAAATAATCAGCCGGTGAGTTCAGGCGGACACGTACCTGCGTGCGGCACATGTTGATGTAGTTGGTGTTCTCGGTCAGCGTGCCGGTAGTCAGGTAGTATTCGTCCAGACATTCGCCTCCGCACTTGACGATGGTCACGTCGCCCGTAGGCAGCAATCCCTGGATGCCGATGCTCTGTTCCGTTTCGAAATGGCTGCGAAGTATGAATTTCTCGGTCTGTTTCAGTCCTACGGTGCAGTGGGCCAATACAATTTCGTTGGTACGTGCGTTGATCATGGAAGGGTTGGCCATGAATGCCGACTTACCTGTGAGAGTCTTTACCACCAGCATGGTGAAAACCGACTGCAGGTCGCCTTCGCATCCGGCAATGATGCCCTCGTCGTTCAGCAGCGAGAGGGCCAGACAGCCTGTAGCCCCTGTCATCTCTATCAGCTTGAAACAGCTCAATGTCAGGGCCGAGAGTTTTTCTTCTTCTACGATGCGCTTGACGGCCTGGTATATCTTCATGGCTTTCAGCATGTCGTCGGCAGATGCTTCACGGCAGGCCAGTGCCTGTCCGGCCAGCTGGGCAGCGGCTTCGCCCACTTCGTCGTCGGTGAGTGCATTGAAATATTCAACGACCCGTTCCAGCGGGATGTCTACGTATTCGATGCCCCAGCGGCGTTTGGCCAGCAGATAATCCACATTGCTGGAGATGAGCCAGCTTGAAGGCCTACCGATAACACCGATGCGCGATCCGGAGATTTGATGCTGCGCCTTGAAGTTATTGTACATGACAAATATGCGTCTGACGATTTCCGTCAGTTCGCCATGCAGAATTTCGCTTTTCATGCCTCGCGTACGGAGCCAGGATGATATCTCAAGAGCTGCAGCCAGCGAGTTCTGCATTCCGTCGGCTAAAAATACGACCGGACGGGGCAGCGATTCAAAATGCTGGATAACCATCCGTTCTACTCCGCCGGTAGCGATAAACAACAGGCAGAAATCGTCGGGATATATTTTGTCTATATCTTGACAATCGATGAATTTGAGGGTGAAATATTTTTCCAACTCGGTCAGTACCGTTTCGTGAGAACTGCGGATGGAAGCTTGCTTGTGCAGTGGAGATGCAAATGTAATCAGATTGAGGACCATGATATTATTTTTGGTTTTAGCTATTAACGGTTTAGTAACTCAAAGGTAAGGCTTTCTTTTTATTTTGCATAACGTTTTTAATATAGATAAGGTTTTTAAAGTTTTTATGTCTGCTGTTTCCGTTGATTCCAAATAAATCGCTACTTTTGTGGCTTTAAACAAAAAGAATGCAAATTGTTGAATAATAGAAGAAGATTTTAAAGTTCGAATCATGCCTAAAATATCTATTCGTGGAACAGAGATGCCCGCTTCGCCTATCCGCAAGCTGGCTCCTCTGGCAGATGCAGCCAAACAAAGAGGAATACATGTCTTCCATCTGAACATCGGACAGCCCGACCTGCCTACGCCGCAGGTGGCGATCGATGCGATACGCAATATTGACCGGACTGTCTTGGAGTATAGCCCGAGCCAGGGATACCGCAGTTACCGCGAAAAGCTGGTGGGCTATTACGAAAAGTACAATATACACCTGACTGCCGACGACATTATCATTACGTCCGGCGGTTCCGAGGCGGTACTTTTCTCGTTCATGGCCTGCCTGAACCCGGGAGATGAAATCATCGTTCCCGAACCGGCGTATGCCAACTACATGGCATTTGCCATTTCGGCGGGTGCCAAGATACGCACCATTGCAACGACCATTGAAGAGGGATTCTCGTTGCCGAAGGTGGAGAAATTCGAAGAACTGATCAACGAGCGTACCCGTGCCATCCTGATCTGCAACCCGAACAATCCGACCGGCTACTTGTATACCCGTCGCGAGATGAACCAGATACGCGACCTGGTGAAGAAGTACGACCTGTTCCTCTTCTCCGATGAGGTGTATCGTGAGTTTATCTATACCGGTTCGCCTTACATCTCGGCTTGCCATCTGGAAGGTATCGAGCAGAATGTGGTATTGATTGATTCTGTTTCCAAGCGTTATTCGGAGTGCGGTATCCGTATCGGTGCTCTGATTACGAAGAACAAGGAGATACGCGATGCTGTGATGAAGTTCTGTCAGGCACGTCTCAGTCCTCCGTTGATTGGGCAGATTGCTGCCGAGGCTTCGCTCGATGCCGGCGAGGATTACTTGCGCGATACGTACGACGAATATGTAGAACGCCGCAAATGCCTGATCGATGGTCTGAACCGTATTCCCGGTGTTTATTCGCCCATTCCGATGGGTGCCTTCTATACGGTAGCCAAACTTCCGGTCGACGATTCCGACAAGTTCTGTGCCTGGTGTTTGTCTGAGTTCGAATACGAAGGGCAGACAGTGTTCATGGCTCCGGCTTCGGGTTTCTATACCACTCCGGGAGCCGGGCGCAATGAAGTGCGTATTGCCTATGTATTGAAGAAAGAAGACCTGACCCGTGCCCTTTTTGTACTGCAGAAAGCGCTTGAGGCCTATCCGGGGAGAGTAGACTGATGAGTCTTTCCTTGTTTCTAGCCAGACGTATTTATCGGGGAGACGATGCCGGCCGGCAAGTCTCCCGTCCGGCGGTGCTGATTGCCATGACAGGCATTGCCATCGGGCTGGCGGTGATGATTATTACTGTGTCGGTGATAGTGGGCTTTAAAAGTGAGGTACGCGAAAAGATAATCGGTTTCGGTTCGCACATACAAGTCACCAATCTGGAACAGGCCCGCTCTTACGAGACTTTTCCGGTAGTGGCCGACGACAGTCTGTTGGCCATACTTTCCGACTATCCCGAGGTGAACCATGTGCAGCGCTATTCCACCAAAATGGGAATGGTGAAGACAGCCGAGGCTTTTCAAGGTATGCTGCTGAAAGGCATCGGACCGGAGTATGACCTGTCCTTCTTCCGGCATCATCTGTTGGAAGGGGAGTTTCCGCAGTTCAGCGATTCGGCTTCGTCCAACAGGGTGGTTATCTCGAAATCGCTGGCCGACAAGCTGAAGTTGAAGCTGGGCGACAAGATTGATACGTATTACATCCAAGACGATATCCGTGCCCGTCGGTTGAAAATTGTGGGTATTTACCAGACCAATCTGGCCGAGTATGACAATCTGTTTATGCTGACCGACTTGTGCCTTGTGAACCGTTTGAATAAATGGGAGTCTGACCAGGCGAGCGGCATTGAACTATCTTTGCGCGATTACAATCGTCTGGAAGAGATGACCTACGAGATTGGGGACGACCTGAATGGAGTAATCGACCGTTTCGGACAGGAATACTGTGTGCGCAACATCGAACAGCTCAATCCTTCCATCTTTGCCTGGCTCGGCATTCTGGACGTCAACATCTGGGTGATTCTGGTGCTGATGATCGGTGTGGCCGGCTTTACCATGATTTCGGGCCTTCTGATTATCATTATCGAGCGCACTTCGATGATCGGTGTGCTGAAGTCTTTAGGAGCCAACAATGATACCATACGCCGACTGTTCCTGTGGTTTGCCGTCTTTCTTATCGGGAAAGGCATGCTGTGGGGCAATGCTATCGGGCTGGCTTTCTACTTCGTACAGCGTCATTTCGGATTGTTCAAACTCGATCCTGAAACCTATTATATGGACACCGTCCCTGTATCCTTCAACATCTGGCTGTTTCTGCTGCTGAATGTGGGCACGTTGCTGGCTTCGGTGCTGATGCTGCTGGGACCCTCGTATCTGATTACGCGTATCCATCCGGCCAATTCCATGCGTTACGAATAGGAAGTTCTATTGTACCCGCTTGCATTTTCCGCTGAACCGACGGATTTCCAGTTTGATGATTTCGGTGCGATGAAAAGATTTCTCTGCATATTTCAGCCCAACGGTCGTATCGTTGGGCGAATATTTTTGCAGCAACAGCTGTAAGGCATGTTTCCGCTCTTCAGCTTCCAGTCCGATACGAGCCTGACAATCCAGCACAATACTTTCATAACCGGTAGTGAATTTGTTGGAAACGACATGCGTAGCTCCAACTACGCAGAATGAAACCTCCGGATGAGCAGCGATGCAGCGCAGCTTTCGGCCTTGCGGAGCACAGTGCAGGTAGATGGCATCTTTGCCGTCCCATACATAATTGATGGGGATTCCGTATGCGGCTTTCCCCGCTTCATCGGTCATGGACAGCACTCCGTATTCTCCTTCTTTCAGCAAGGCGTATGCACGTTCGTTGTCCAAAAGGCGGTCTTGTCTTCTTACAGCTTCGTTTGTATATTCCATATTGTATTTTCAGTTTGCAGGATTATGTTCAGGGGGCATTTATTTCTTTTCGTACATGTCCTCCAGCAGTCTGATGCCAGTCGGAGTCCGGAAGATGCGTTGTTTTATTATTCTGATGTTTTCAGCCGGCAGTTCGTCTTCATAGATGTTTACCAGAAAGTCGGCTTCCACCAGAATCTGGTAGTCTATTCCTTCGATATCCTTATAAGTATGGTGATGACCTACCAACCAGCAGACGCGTTCGATCTGTTCTTCCGTATAGTTGCCTGTTGTAGCCAGCAGTTTTCTGGCTTCGGCAGGTCCTTCCAGTTCCTGATGTTTTCCGTCGCACATGTGGTATTTCTGTTCGCAAATACGGATTCCTATATCGTGAACGATGGCAGCGGTTTCCAGCACGAAGAGGGTTTCTTCGTCCACCTGTTCCAATGTACCGATCACGGAGGCCAGTTGGAATACTTTGATAAAATGCTGGATGCGTTTGGGATCACCGGCATTGTATGCTGTCATGAGGGCAGTCAGTTGGGCATGTTTCCGATTCATATTGTTGTATGAGTTCTATTTGTTTGCAGATTGTTTCTTTTTATTTTCGCAAGAATTCCCGCTTGTCGCGGAAAAGGTAAAACAGCTTCCAGCACAGGGATTGGAGTGGCTGGAGGATGTCAAACAGCGGGAGTGTCAGCCGATAGCGATATTGCTCGTTCAGCGACTTGGCCGTGGAGTTTATTACCAGTGCCTGGACGATGAAGCGAACCAGGAAAAGCAACACACCGATGCCGGCCACCAGCCAGTGGGAATGAAGAATGCCCCACACAGTCATAGCGATCCATGCCGCATAGAACAGCAGACGGCTGAGGGTTTCGAACCCTGCCAGCCAGCGTTGCAGACCTTTATATTGGCGGGCTGTCGAAGCATACCCTATTTTTTCCTCACGCCAGTCTTTGCTTCTGTAGACGGGTTGCATCCGTACCGCAGCCTCTGGAGCTGTTTCTACCCGTGTATTGTTACCGTTGGCTACCTGATTGACGAAGAGGTCGTCGTCGCCGCGTCGCAGATTCAGATGGGCAGAAAATCCTTTTTGGTCGTAGAAGAGCTGTTTTCTGTAAGCCAGGTTTCGCCCGATGCCCATATACGGATGTCCGCCCAGGGCAAATCCCAGATAGCGCATGGCGGTGAACAGACTGTCAAAAGCTGTGCAGCGGTGAAGCCAGCTTTTTCCGCGTTCGTATCCGCTGTAGCCCAGTACGACTCCGGTATGCGGTGTAAAGTTGCGTGCCATCAGGCGTAACCATTGATTGCTTTGAGGCTGGCAGTTGGCTTCGGTCAGCACCAGCCAGTCGTGACGCGAGGCACGGATGCCAAGGGTGACAGCCAGCTTCTTGCGGCTGATGTAGCGCGACGAGTCGGGCACAAAGCTGTGGTAAAGGTTACGGTACTGCTCTTCGAGTTGCAGCAGATAGTCTTCGCTTTCGTTCTTCTCGCCGTCGTTGATGACGATCACCTCAAAATCCGGATAGTCCTGTGCCAGTATGGCGGGCAGGTTGCGGCGCAGATTCTCCACTTCGTCGTGTGCACAGATGATGACCGACAGAGGAGGAAGCTCCTGAGTAAAGTGAAGTTCGTTACGTTGCTCCTTGCGGTTGCGCCGCCCGATACGGCTGTAGAGGACAAGGTAGTAGATGATCTGAACGGCTAACAGAATGCCGGCTGCCATGAGCAGATATTGTTCGGTAGAATTGATGGCAAATGTTTCCATTGAGTTTGCGATAGTTGAATAATGTAACGTGCAAAAGTACAAATTTTCGTCCACACCTAGTACTGCCTGTCCTCTCTTTTTCTTACTTCGCCGTCAGTACGGGCACCGTCAGGAAACGGCAAGCAGGGAAGTGACGGGTCAGGTAACGTTGCAGGTACTGCTGGGTATCTTCCTGAATGGTGGTGTCCTCGATGGTCGGGTACAGGTTGTAGAGTACGGTATGCAGTTCGATGCCCCGTCGGGCTATGGCTTCCAGACTCAGCAGGGTGTGGTTGATGCTGCCCAGCTTGCCCGAGGTGACAAATACCAGCGGATAACCTTTCTCGGCAATGTAGTCGATGGTCAGATACTCGTCTTTCAACGGAACCATCAGGCCACCGGCTCCTTCCACCAGGACGGTCTCGTAGCGGTGGGCCAGTTCCAGCGTGGCTTGTTCTATCTTGGCAAAGTCAATAGGACGCCGGTCGATGCGTGAGGCCAGGTCGGGCGATGCCGGATAGGAGAAGATTTCGGGCATGGTCAGTCCTTCCTTGTCTTCGGGCAGGTAGCCGGTACCCATCAGACGGCGATGCAGGTCGATGTCTTCGCTGTGACCTACGTTGCCTGTCTGGATAAATTTCTGGGTAATGACCCGTTTGCCTTCCTTGATAAGCTGCTCCGCATACCAGGCGGTGCAGTACGATTTTCCGGCATCCGTATCGATGCCGCTGACGAAATAGATGTTGTTCGTATTCATAATTGAATGTTTTTAAGTACTGAGTTACTCAAGTTTCGCAAGTTTATTAATAGGTTGTAGTTAAGGAGTTAAGAAGTTAAGTAGTGAAGCCAATACCTTTGTGAAAAGGATACCGGCCATACACTCAATCTATCGGCTTTAACTCCTAGCCCACCTTGGTGGGCGATAACTCCTTTTAACTCCTTTAACTCCTGTTCTTTATTGCTTGTATCGGCAAATCACATAAATCGGCTGGTACGTCAGGCTGACTCCTTCGGTCGATCCGAAGCGGTTGCGGTATTCGTCGCAGAACGTTTGCAGGCGTCCGCGGCTCCAGGTGTGCTTCTCGGTTCCCGTGACGCCGGTCATGCGCAGGTGGTGCAGCACGTCGATGGGCGTGGGGAAGTGCAGCACAGCTTCCTCTTCTTCGAGGTACAGCACTTCGTAACCTGCGGCTTCCAGTTCCTTTTTCAGCTGTTCGGGAGGCGTGTATTCCAGTCCGTTGCCGGTCAGTGTGCGTATCTCGTGCAGGTTGCGCAGCCCGAACGTGCTGAATGCCAATACGCCGCCGGGACGAAGCAGGGCGGTACTGCGGCCGAAGAAATCGGCTGGCGCGACGAACCATTGCAGGGTGGAGCACGAGGTCAGCAGGTCCAAGCGGTCGGGCAGGGGACAGGTTTCGGCATCGCCTGCTTCGAAGCAGACACCGCTGTTGCCGGTCAGTTCCGTCAGGCAGAAGCGCATCTCCGGGCAAAGGTCGTTCAGATGCAGCAACGACGGATGCCAGGTGTCGAATAGCAGTTGCGAGTAAAGTCCCGTACCGCAGCCGAACTCGGCAATGCGGTCGAAGCAGGCATCGGGCACGGTGCGTTGTAGCAGGCGAATCATCTTCTCGGCTACCTGTTGCTGTACGCGTGCTTCGCGGCTGTAAGTGGCACGGGCACGGGCAAATCGTTCGGCGATCAGTTGTTTGTCCATCGGTCTTGCAAGTAATGTTTAAAGAGTGATTCCTGATAATGTGCATCCTCGGTTTGCATTGCCGCAGTGCCCAGTTCGTGCCAGGCATTCAGCTGGTTGGCAGGCGGGATGATACGGTCGTTGCTTCCTACGATGGCTTCGGTCCACTTCAGCGTGGGCTGTGGCTGTCCGGCATATTGCCGTGCGATGCAGTCCAGTTCGTCGCGTACCTCTTCCAAAGGCCGGCGGGGAGTACGGCTCAGGAAGTCGCGGAAAGCAGCACTGTCGGGACACATGCGTCGCAAAAACTTGTGGAGCGAAGCCCCCGTCAGGCCTTCCAGTGTTCCCCGGAAGATGACAGGCGGAATGCCCCGCCGTTCGTCGATGGGGAAAGGCGTGCCGTTGATGGCCGTACTGCTGCCAATGTTCAGGCCGAGGGTGGGGACAACGTGCGATGCTGCCCATACGCCCATCGACCAGCCTACGACGTGTATCTCGGCGTAGCCTTGGAGCAACGATGCGTCGAAGTCCAGTGTCCGGTAGTCGTAGCACAGCATGAAGTCCATGCCCTGCGGACGGTAGTGGCTGAACGGTGTCTCGTCTGCCGCCCATCCGGCAAAGAACAGCAGCAGCTTCGGATGGTTTTCGTGGATGATATATACTTGTTTCATTTCTTGGTTGAACTTGTAGGTTGATGATCTGAATCAGGTTGCAGTGACAGTCACTGCCCGGTTTATTAGGGGTTATCCGCCATAAACAGACAATTTATCGCCTTTAAACTCACAGTTTACCGGCTTTAAACTGACAGTTTATTGCCTTTAAACTGATAATTTATCGCCTTTAAACTGGAATAATCTCCGTAGCTTCAGAGAGGAATCCGGTCGATTTCCTCTTCCGTCAGTGCAGCCGTCAGCGAGAAGCGGATGCGCGAAGTTCCTTCGGGCACCGTAGGCGGGCGGACAGGCAGTGCGTAGAAGCCGTGGCGTTGCAGGTTCTCGGCTCGTATCACGGTGTCGGCACTGGGCCCTACAATCATGGGAACAATCTGGCTGACGCTGGGCGTGGTGTATCCCTGTTCTGCCAACCGGCTGCGCAACCGTTCGCCTAAGTGCTGTACATGTTTCCGCCGTTCGCTCATGCCTGCCAGCCGCCGGACGATAAACAGTGTCCAGGCTATGCAGACCGGAGGCAGGGCAGTTGTGAAGATGAAAGGACGCATGCGGTTCACCAGGTATTCGCGTACCGTACGACTGCACACTACGTAAGCCCCGGCCGATGCGGCTGCCTTGCCAAAAGTGCCTACCAGGAAGTCGATATCGCCGATGCAGCCTTCTTCTTCGGCACATCCCAGGCCGGTAGGGCCGAAGACACCGAAGCCGTGCGCTTCGTCCACGTACAGCAATACGTTGTCGCGACTCTGCTTCAGTCGTACCAGTTCGCGCAGGTCGGTACGGTCGCCGTCCATGCTGAATACGCTTTCGGTGACAATGATGATGCGCCGGTATTCATCGCCATGCTGGCTTATGAGGCGCTCCAATTGGTTCAGGTCGTTGTGGCGGTAGCGGATGCAACGGGCGGGTGCTGCCAGGCGTATGCCGTCTATCAGGCTGGCATGCACCAGCTTGTCGGCCAGAATCAGGGTCTGACCGTCGGCCACGGCAGGCAGGATGCCCGTATTGGCATGGTAGCCGCAGTTGAAAACCAGTGCGGCCTCGGTGCCGAACAGTCGGGCCAGTTCGTCCTCCAGTTCGTTGTATATGTGGAAATTTCCCGTCAGCAGGCGCGATGATGACGATGTCGGCAGAAACGTTTCCGGCGTCAGTGTCTCCAGAAACTCTTTCCGCAACTCGATGTCGGCCGCCAGTCCCAGGTAGTCGTTCGACGACAGGTTCAGCATCCGTCGCCCGTTGGTGCAGATGTAGCGTCCATCATGTTCCAGGGCAGGCAGTCGCCGCAGGTTTCCTTTGGCTTGCAAGGCATTGAGCTCTTGTTTCAGTTCTTGGGTAAAGTTCATATGTTTCTTTTGTTTTTCCTTATTTCATTTCCGATACGATCTTCAGCAATCCTCCCGTCAGTCGGCTCAGCTGTTCCGGTTCGATGACGAAAGGCGGCATCAGGTAAACCAGTCGTCCGAAGGGGCGCACCCAGATGCCTTCTTCCACAAAGCGGCGCTGCATCCAGGCCATGTCCACGGGTTCCCGGGTTTCTATCACTCCGATAGCACCCAGCACCCGAACGTCGGCCACCTGTGGCAGTGCACGGGCAGGCTCCAGTTCCCGGCGTAGCTGTGCTTCAATGCGTCGTACCCGTCCCTGCCAGTCGTACTCGGGCGAGGTAAGCAGACGCACCGAGGCGCAGGCACAGGCACAGGCCAGCGGGTTGCCCATGAAGGTAGGCCCGTGCATGAAACAGCCAGGTTCGTGGTTCGAGATGGTGTCTGCCACTTCGTTCGATGCCAGCACCGCCGACAGCGTCATGTATCCTCCCGTCAGTGCCTTACCAATACACATGATGTCCGGTTCCACTCCGGCGTGTTCCCAGGCAAAAAGCTTGCCCGTCCGTCCGAATCCGGTTGCTATTTCGTCGAAGATGAGCAACAGACCGTGTTCGCGGCACAGGCGTTCTGCCTCGCGCAGGTATTGCGGATGATAGAACCACATGCCCCCGGCTCCCTGCACCACGGGCTCCAGAATCAGGGCTGCCAGCTCGTTGTGATGCTGTTCGATGACCTCCTTCAGCGGTACGATGTCTTCCGGATTCCATTCGCCGTCGAAGCGCGAGCGGGGTTGCGGCACGAAGTATCTTACAGGCAGTGCACTGCCGAAGAGCGAATGCATGCCGGTCACGGGGTCGCATACCGACATGGCGTTCCATGTATCGCCGTGGTAGCCCGAACGGATGGTGACGAAGTTGTTCTTCTGCTCCTTTCCTTTACCGAACCAGTACTGCACCGCCATCTTCAGCGCTACCTCTACCGCCACCGAACCCGAGTCTGCGTAGAATATCTTCTGCATTGATGGCGGTACCAGTGGCAGCAGCAGACGAGCCAGCTCGATGGCAGGTTCGTGTGTCAGTCCGCCGAACATCACGTGCGACATTTTCTTCAGCTGTTCCTCTACGGCACGGTTCAGTACCGGATTGTTGTAGCCATGTACCTGGCACCACCACGACGACATACCCTCTACCAGCGTCTCGCCCGTTTCCAGTGTGATGGTAGCACCCTGCGCACTCTTCACCTTATAGACCGGCAGCGGATGGCTGGTCGATGTGTAGGGATGCCACAGGTGTTCGCGGTCGAACTGCGAGTCGCACAGCCGGTACCCCGCTTCCCGAATCAGTTCCTTGTCTTCGGCCACCTTCGATCCGAGAGTAGTGAGCAGATCGCCCACGATGGCCGAGTTTATTCCGATATACAATGCTTTCTTCACTGCTTCGCGGCTCAGTTGGGAGCGTCCGCCGGCAAAGCGCAAGTAGGCTGTCGGATTGATGAAACGGAACAGGGCAATGGTGGTCAGTATCTCTTCTTCGGACAGGGGTGCCTGGTGTTCTAACGGTGTCCCCGGGATGGGACTGAGCAGATTGATGGGGATCGACTGTACACCGAGCCGTTGCAGGGTGAACGCCAGTTCGATGCGTTGCTCCATCGTCTCGCCCATGCCGATGATGCCCCCGCTGCACACGTCCATGCCGGTGCGGCGTGCAGCCTGTAGCGTTTTGATTTTCTCTTCCTGCGTATGGGTCGAGCAGAGGGTGGGGAAGTAGCTGGGAGCCGTCTCCAGGTTGCAGTGATAGCGCGTCACGCCCGCTTCGTACAGTGCCCGCAGTTCGTCTTCATCCGCCAGTCCCAGTGAGGCACAAAGCTGGATGGACGAGTGGCGGCGCAGGTAGCGCACCGTGTCGCAAAGCTGTTCAATCTGTTTTTTCGAGGGTTTTCGTCCGCTGGTCACCAGCGAGAAGCGGTTGACGTCCTGCTCTTCGTTGGCACGGGCGTGCCGCAGGCATTCTTCAGCGGGCAGCAGGTCGTAGATGTCGGCCTGAGTGTGGTAGTGGGAAGATTGTGCACACCATTTGCAGTTTTCCGGGCATCGGCCCGACTTGGCATTTACGATGGAACACATGTCAAATTCGCGTGGAGCGCATGCCACGGTAATTTCGTGGGCAGCGCGATACAGCGTCTCCCGGTCGGCCAGTCCGGCCAGCCACGACGCTTCTTCGGGCGACAGGGCCATGCCTGCCAGTACCCGTTGTTTCAGTAAGTCAAGGGTCATAATGGATGATGATATAGATGTGTGAAGAAGATTGCCTGCCGCCTTCACCTGTTTGCGCAGCGAGCTGTCGGCCGCCTCTTTTCGCAGGCAGCCTATGGTGACAGTCCGCCCTACACTGGCAAAAGCCGCATAACTTTTGCGGCTCCAGCGCCTGAAGCGTATGGCGTTCTGATGTATTCTTTTCTTCTTCACGATGGTTTTCTTTATCTGTTCAGGTGGAGCAAAGATAGTGCAAAGTTGTCGAAATGCAAAGCAAATGCCAGATTCTTCCTGTGCTTTACTCCCAACCTGTTTTGATGCGATAAATCGAGGTGTATTTTTTCGCTCACTATCTTTCATTGAAAAAACTATCAGCATCTAACTTCCTTTAACTTTTTATTGCCTCGTTATTCTATCATTTATCGTTCTTTTGTGACATTTGGTCACATTCTTATCGGTTGGCAAATCTTTGAAAAACAAAAAAAGGAAAATAGATGTTGCTTCCTGCTATGGAATCTAGGCCCTTTTATGTGGCTATGAGATTTATATTGAAGTTATAAAAGTCAAGGATAATTATACGCATATTCATCTATAAAATCATAGTTATATGGCAACAGTTAAAGTTAAGTTTCGTGCATCTTCCGTCAAGACGAGGGAAGGCACATTGTATTTTCAGGTGATCCACAACAGGGTGGCACGGCAGGTAACTACCGACCATAAACTTTTTCCGTCTGAATGGGACAGATTTCATTCCAGGATTTTACTTTCGGAATGTATGGATGACCAACGTCGTGAGTACCTGCTTTCTTTGAACGGACAGGTTAGTCGTGAACTAGCCTTTCTCAAGTCTATCATATTCCGGATGGAGGGTAGTGGGACTCCGTTTACTTCCGATGAGATTGTCAAAGCCTATCAGCAGGCGTTCGACGGAAACGGATTCTTCTCTTTCATCCGTCAGCAGATGGAGCATCTGGAGAAAATCGGGCGTCGTTCAGCTCTCGAAAAGCTTAGATCCGCCTTCAACAGTTTCCTTTTGTTCTATGGCAAAGATGATATGCCTTTCACTGATGTCGATACGGTCCTCATGGAGGAGTATGAAAGCTTTTTGCACGAAAAGGGTCTATGCATGAATACGATTTCCTTCTATATGCGTATTCTCCGTTCTGTGTATAATACAGCCGTGGCTCGCGGTCTTACGATACAGCAATATCCGTTTAAGTCCGTATATACAGGCATTGACCAGACTGTAAAAAGAGCCATATCACTGAAAACAGTCCGGCGGATACGTGGTCTGAATCTGACTTCATCCCCTGTCATGGAATGGGCACGCGATCTGTTCATGTTCTCCTTTTACACCCGTGGCATGTCCTTCGTCGATATGGCTTATTTAAAGAAAACAGATCTGCAAAATGGTGTCCTGGTATACCGTCGGCAAAAGACCAATCAGCAGCTTACCATTAAGTGGGAGAAACCTATGCAGGATATTGTCAATAAATACGCTAGTCCCGAAAGTCCCTATTTGTTACCTATTATAAGAGATACGCATACCGACGCCCGGCTTCAGTACAAGAATGCTATTCATCTGGTCAACAACAAGCTGAAACTGATTGGTAAGGAGATAGGGTTAGGCATTCCATTAACTACTTATGTGGCCCGTCATGGTTGGGCGAGTATAGCTAAACATAAAAATATACCTATTGGAATTATCAGTGAAGCTCTCGGTCACGATTCCGAGAAAACAACCCGTATCTATCTTGATTCGTTGGATACTTCAGCTGTTGATAAAGCCAATAGCCAGATTTTAAATTCACTTTAATATCTCCTGATACGGATTTCTCTATAAAGGAAACACGATAAAATGCGAAATATTGACAAATATTATAAAATAACAGTAGTATATATGAATGCTGATGTATGAATATGCATATTTGAAGATGTAAAAATTGTATTATGATATTCTGACACTAAAACAGTAAAATAAGTAGTGTCTAATGCGCTTTGGAGTGGTTTATCTCTCTGTAAGAGATGTATTAAGACGGTGCAAATATAGCGAAAAAAAGATTTATGGCAAAAAAATGGTAAATAAAAAGATATTGATTTGCTATTTTCTTTTGGAGGAAGAATGTTGATTAAAAGGATTAACTCAACATTTGTTGAGTTAATCGGAAGTTGGTTGAACTTATTTATGCTCGTGTTTCAAGAAGTTATAAATATAGTAAACGGTTAACATATCTCTTACAGAGAGATGAAGCAATAGTAAAACAAGTAGACTTATTTTGTTGAGGATTATAAGAGGGTACTATTGATAAGAGATGAATAAAAGGGATTTTATCCCGGAACTTTTTTATAGACACATTGTAACTGCTTGAAATATAATGATATATATATATCAGCAGGATTAGAAGTATTACCTTTTATCAAATTGTGTATTCAGAAAAAATATCTTTTAAAACAGCTTTTCACCAAGCTGATGACGGGCTGTTACAGGAGCCGGATGCTCCTAAACATTGGTATGTAATGCGCGATCTGAAACGATTCAATGCCAAACTGCCAGCTTATAAACAATTGCAGACCGAGGATGTAGAAGTTTTTACGCCTATGCGTTGGAAACTGACTGTAAAACTGGGCAAACGGATACGTGAAAAAGTCCCTTTCATTCAGGATTTGCTGTTCGTGCACGATACTCGAAAACATCTTGATGCTTTCGTTGAAAAAATACCGACTTTGCAATACCGCTATCAGAAAGGTGCGGGATATTGTGAGCCGATGATTGTTTCCGATTCCGATATGGATCGTTTTATCTATGCTGTAAATGGCATGGATCTTCCCCGTTATTATCTTCCGGAAGAGTTGACTCCTTCTATGTTTGGTCGTAAGATCCGCATTATCGGAGGCTACCTGGACGGCTACGAGGGGTATCTGCTCACCACCCGCGGGTCGCGTGTCAAGCGTCTGCTGGTCGATTTACCCAATTGGATTACGGCTGCTGTCGAGGTTAATCCGGAGTTTATACAGTTATTGTAATATTTACTTAAGTTTAACTTCGTTGATTTTCAATTCGCAAGTGCTCAACTTATTAGTTGACAAGGCTTCAGTTAACAAGTCTACCAGGCTGGAATGCCCTGCAACTGCAACTTGAGCTTGCGATTTGAAAATCGACGAAGTCAAAGTTGAGATATTTTATATGAGCGAAATATTGTCCGATAAAGCTTACCCTTCTTCACAGTTGGCCAAGAAAGAGCGGGAGTTGTTTGAGCAAATACATCAGACGATTGTCGAACAACAATTATTTTTAGATCCCGGTTTTTCTCGAACCAAATTCATAAAAATAGGGTTAGTCAACAAGAATAAGGTAGCTCGTATGCTCCAGCAGTATGCCGGTACCAATCTGAACGGATATATCAACGGCATGAGGCTGGAATATGCTGCCCGGCTGTTGCGCGAACATCCCGCCGATCCTATCAAGGCCATTGCAGCCAACAGCGGGTTCAACAGTGTGCGTACTTTCTATCGTCTTTTTTCTGAAAAGTACGGGATGAGCCCTGTTGAATACAAAGAGAAATTATGAGATTACAGATTGCCGACTGGCTCATGCAGGTCGATTGTGACGATGCCGTAACCGGACTACTGCCCAACCTGCATCCATTCCTTGTATCAGACCCTGTTTCTTCCGATGCCGATATTCTGTTTCGTTTACAGACGGGTGTCTCCCTGTCTCCCGAAAAGACAGTACCCGTACTGGTCAACGAGTTGGAAGGCCGTACCCTGCGTCTGTGGCTGATGCCCGATCATTGCAGTATCTCTCTGACATTGGCTGATTCCCGGCAGACCTACTGGTTGCGTGCCAGCCGTGATTGGAAGCAGATCGTTTCCGATTGGAAGCCCGATTATCCCGGTTCTTATTCCGTCCTGAACGATTTCCTGATGATTGCTTTCATCTACAGTTCTGCATTCCGCGATACGGTTCTTCTCCATGCTTCGTGTGTGGCGGTCGGATCGGAAGGCTGTGCTTTCATAGGGCCTTCCGGAGTGGGCAAAAGTACACATTCCCGTCTGTGGTTGGAACATATCCCCGATAGCCGCCTGCTCAACGACGATCAGCCCGTACTGCGTCGGATGCCCGATGGCAGCATGCGTATATACGGTTCTCCCTGGAGTGGCAAAACGTTTTGCTACCGCAACGAGGGAGTCCGTCTCAGCGCGTTGTTTTTCATGGAGCAGGCAGCAGAAAATCGTGCCATTCGTCTGGACGGTATTCATACGTTCTGTCGTTTGCTCGAAGCCGCATCGGCCATCGGGCGCGACTCCAGAACCTTTTCGCCGGTCAGTGAAACGCTGGCCTGGGTAGCCGGAACGATACCAGCTTACCTCCTGAAAAATCTTCCAGAAAAGTCGGCAGCACTTCTCAGTGCGAAGGTGGTTTTTGAATTAAAAGTTTAGGGTTTATGGTTTAGGGTTGAGGGTTAATGGTTTAGGGTTTATGGTTTAGGGTTTAAGGTTTAGGGTTAATGATTAATGATTAATAAATTCTTCATTCTTCATTCCTCATTCTTCATTTATTTTGTTCTTCATTTATTTTGTTCTTCATTTTTTTGTCTCTATGATTATTGCAGTCGATTTCGACGGAACCATCGTCGCACACCGCTATCCCGCCATCGGTCCGGAAATACCGTTTGCTGTCGACACCTTGAAACTTCTGGCCCGCGAGCGTCATAAACTGATTTTATGGACCGTTCGCGAAGGCGATTTGCTCAACGAGGCTGTCGAATTCTGTCGCAATCGTGGTTTGGAGTTTTATGCAGTCAATAGCAATTATCCGGAAGAAAAGCCATCGCATAGCGGTTATTCCCGCAAGCTGAAGGCCGACCTTTTCATCGACGACCGCAATCTGGGAGGCTTGCCCGATTGGGGACTTATTTACCGTATGATTCAGGAAGGGTTATCTTTCGAAGACATATATAGCCATCATCTTTCACAGCCTCCGATGCCGGCAAAGCCGCTGGGCTTTTGGGAAAGGCTGAGGAAAATTAAAAGCTAATAGTTAAAAATTAATAGTGTTGAGGGTTTATGGTTTATGGTTTAACGTAGTCTATGTATTGGCTTTAACTCCTTAACTCCTTAACTTCTTAACTCCTTAACTACCAGTTTGATATTAAATCCGAAACTTAAATATCTTATAAAACATTTTTCATTCTTACCATGTTTTCATTCAGACGTTATCTGTTAGTACTGTTGCTTCCGTTGCTTTTGGCCGGATGCGCTTCTTATAAAAAATCGGTGTATCTTCGTCACGACCAGGTGCTCGCTGATATTGAGCAGCAAGGTAAGCTTTACGAATACCGCATCATGCCCAAGGACGAACTGATTATCGTCGTCAGTACGTCCGATCCTGCCTCCTCCGTGCCCTTCCTTCGCAAGCTGGGGCAGAATAAGGAAATGAGCCAGAACTCACAAGGCACGGGCAATGCCAAACTGCTGAATTATCTGGTCGACAATCAGGGCTGCATCGACTATCCCGTTTTGGGCAAGCTTCCCGTTTCCGGTCTTTCTTGCCGTCAGTGCGAAGACCTTATCCGTCAGAAGTTGGAGGCCTACCTCAACGAAGTCCCCAATGTCACAGTCCGCATCGACAATTTCAAGGTCAGTGTATTGGGCGAAGTCAACCATCCGGGCACGTTTACTGTCACCGACGAACGCATCAATATCTTTCAGGCCCTGGCCCAGGCAGGCGATATGACCCTCTTTGCCGATCGCGACGATGTTCAGCTTCTGCGTGAAGACTCCATCGGTCGTCGTCAGGTCATTCATCTCGACCTTACCGAGGCCGGCATCGCCCTTGCTCCGGAGTACTATTTGCAGCAGAACGACATAGTCTACGTCAAGCCCACCAAGGCCAAGGTACGTTCCAATACATTCAGCAACAACGCCTCCATCTGGATCAGCCTGCTAAGCCTGGCCTCCACTCTTGCTTCACTGGTCATTATTGCACTGCAATAAACTAAGGAGTTTAGAAGTTAGGGAGTTAAGGAATTAGAGAAGTTAAGGAGTTAAGAAGTTAGGGAGTTAAGAAGTTAAGGAGTTAGAGAAGTTAAGCCGATAGATAGATTACTCTAAACGCTCAACGCTCAACCCTCAACGCTATTAATTTTTAATTTTTAACTTTTAAATTTCAACGTCTTTAATTTCCCACGCCCCATTAACCATTAATCATTAACCATTAACCATTAACCATTAACCATTATCTATGAGCGATTCCACCTACAACGATATTTTCAACGACGGCGGCAAGCCCGTCGATTACAAGGCACTTATTTTCGAATACCTGCTCCATTGGCCCGTTATTCTGGCCTGTCTGGTACTGGCTTTGGGCGGTGCATACGTCTATTTGCGCTATCAGCCGCCAGTCTACAGCATCAGTTCCACCATCCTCATTAAGCAGGGCGACAAAACCAAGTCTTCTGCCATCGGTCAGCTGGCTGCCATGCAGGATTTGGGAACCGTGTCCATGGCCAACAATTTCGACAACGAAGTCGAGATTCTGCAGTCCTATTCCCTCATCCGGAAGGTTGTCGACCGCCTCGGTCTGTACGTCGAATATGCAGCCGAACGGAAAGGCGGTTACGACATTTCCCTTTATAAGAACGTGCCCGTTCATGTCTGGATGTCGGCCGATGATGCCGACCGTCTTTCTTCCGCCTTGCAGGTACAGATTAACGGCACCGCCGGTGCTTCCCACGAAGCTGTCGTCAACTATCAGCTCGATGGCGACAAGCATACACTCAGCAAGACTTTCAAGCAACTTCCGGCTGTCTTCATTACTCCTGTAGGTACGCTCAGTCTGACAGCCGATAGTACAGCCGTTGCCGGTTCTTCTTATTCGCTTCGGGCCACAGTTACGGCTCCCTCTGTGGTAGCAGCCCAATATAAATCCCGCCTCAGTGCCACCCCTACCAGCGAATATACGTCCATTGTACGTCTTACCGTCAACGATACCAATATTCCCCGGGGCGAAGATTTTCTGAATACGCTTGTCACCATTTACAACGACGAAGCCAACGACGACAAGAATCAGGTAGCCATGCATACCGCCCAGTTCATCGACGAACGTATTGCCGTCATCAACGACGAACTGGGAGTCACCGAGACCGAGCTGGCCGACTACAAGCAGCGGGCCGGCATCACCGATCTCAGTACCGATGCCCAGCAGGCCTTGAAAGGTAACTCCGAGTACGAGCAGAAACGCGCCGACAACACCAATCAGCTTCGCCTCGTCGGCGACCTGCGCCGCTATCTGGAAGATCCTGCCAATCGCGACGAAGTCATCCCCGCCAATGTCGGCCTTGCCGACGACGGCCTTTCCAACATTGTCAACCAGTACAACGAGATGATGATCGAACGCAAGCGTCTGCTGCGTACTTCCAAGCCCACCAGCCCGGCAGTCATCAGTCTCGACGAAGCCATTGCCGCTACCCGTACTACTGTTCTTACCACGGTAGCCAATGTCGAACGTACTCTTCAGATCACCCGCAACAACCTCGATCTGGAGGCAGGCAAATACCGTACCCGTATCAGCAATGCCCCCCGTCAGGAGCAGGAGTTGCGCAACATCAGCCGTCAGCAGGAAATCAAGGCCGACCTCTACCTCATGCTCCTTCAGAAGCGCGAGGAGAATGCCATTACCTTGGCCGCCAAAGCCAACAACGGCCGTACGGTCGAGACCCCCCGTGTATCAGGTCTGGTCGCTCCCAATGGCCGCAACCTCTATATGATTGCTTTTGTGCTTGGGCTGGGTATCCCTGTCGGAGGCATCTGGCTGTCACGTCAGTTACGGTTCCGCATCGAAGGGCGTACCGATGTCGAACGCATCACCGATGTAACTGTGGTAGGCGACATTCCCCAAGTGAAAGAAGCGGATAAAAAAGGACCGATTGTCATCAGCGAAAACCGCAACGAAATCATGGAAGAAGTCTTCCGCAGCCTGCGTACCAATCTCCAGTACATGCTGCAGGAAGGTCAGAAAGTCATTCTTTTCACCTCTACCAGTTCCGGCGAAGGCAAATCATTTACTGCTACCAATCTGGCAGCCAGCTTTGCCTTTATGGACAAGAAAACCGTCATCGTAGGCCTCGACATCCGCAAGCCCACCTTAGGCCATATCTTTTCGATGGACAAGCACCTGCCCGGCATCACCCAATATCTCGCTGCTCCCTCCGAGCACGATTTACTGTCACTTTGCCGTCCCAGCAATGTGTCTCCCAATTTGTATGTTCTGCCTAGCGGTGCTTTGCCCCCCAATCCTACCGAGCTGGTGGCCCGTCCGTCTCTAGAGACAGCCATCGGCATCCTTCGCCAACATTTCGATTACGTCATACTCGACACTGCCCCCATCGGCATGGTCACCGATACCCAGCTTGTAGCCCGTATTGCCGACCTGTGTGTATACGTTTGTCGGGCAGATCATACCCGCAAGAGCGAGTTTGCTTTGATCAACGACATCCGTCACGATAAGAATATTTCCAATCTCTGTATACTTATTAATGGCATTAACATGGATAAACGGAAGAATGGATATTATTATGGGTATGGAAAGTATGGGAAATATGGGAAGTACGGGTATGGAAGGAAGTATAAGTATGGATATGGAAAGTGAGAAATGCATTATCTTTTATTATATTATAAGTATTGATATATAGTTTAAGTTTTGGAATTGTATAACACATGAGGATAAGTGAGTTATTAAAGAGAAGAAAGCTTCTTCCTAATTGGAATTTGTTGTAATGGGCGGTATTGACTTTAACTCCTAAGTTAGCTTTAAGTGGGCGATAATTCTACTCCTGAATCTATTATAATGTATTCAAGATCCAGTATCACCGAAACTTGAATACATTATTTTAATATAAATCAGATCGTTTATGGATAGCATAAAGGATAACAACAATCGCATAGTTAAAAATACTATATTCTTATACATTAGAATGTTTTTTATTCTGGTAATTTCTTTATACACCAGTCGAATAATACTCAATACATTAGGTGTTCAAGATTATGGTATATATAATATTGTCGGCGGTATCGTTGTTTTATTCTCTTTTTTAAATAATTCTCTTGCCAGTGCAACTCAACGTTTTCTAAATTATGAAATGGGGCATAAGGACGCTAAAAAAGTAAAAAATGTTTTTATAACTTGTTTACAAGTCCACATTATTATCGCTTTATTTATAATTCTTTTGTGTGAAAGTATAGGTTTGTGGTTTTTGAATACTCAACTTAACATACCTGTTGAAAGAATGAATGCTGCTTTGCTGGCTTTTCATTTCTCAATTATTACTTTCGGCATTAATATCATCAGAATTCCTTTTAATGCTTCTATTATCGCAAGCGAAAAAATGAATTTTTATGCATATATTAGTATAATTGATGCGATATCTAAACTATTAGTAGTCATGCTATTAGAGTATATAAGCCATGATAAGCTCATTTTATATGCAGTTCTTCAAACATTTGTATCTATTTTTGTCACATTGATTTATGTTCTATATTGCACAAATCGATTTGATTTTATTTCATTTAGCTTCAAATTTGATAAAATCCAGATGAAAAGTATTTTATCTTTCTCTGCCTGGAGTTGTTATGGTACTCTTTCTAATATAGCCTCAAATCAAGGTTTAAATATAATTTTGAACGTTTTTTTTGGTGTCGCAGTAAATGCAGCAATGGGAATAGCACACCAGGTTTCAGGTGCTGTATATGGGTTTGTAAGTAATTTTCAGACCGCTTTCGGTCCACAGTTAGTAAAGTTGTATTCAGGAGGTAATATAAACGAGATGTGCAATTTAATTTATAGAGCCTCTAAGATATCATTTTTCCTGTTATTGTTAATAACGTTGCCACTACTTTTCAATGCAGAGGATGTTCTGTATATTTGGTTAAACCAAGTTCCTGAATACGCTGTTGTATTTTGCCAGATTATATTGGTTGACCAGTTCTTTTTTGCTTTATCCGGTCCACTATGGGTTTCTGCACAAGCAAGTGGAAAAATAGCTAAATATATGATATCAGTGGGAAATTTTAATATTTCAGTTCTCATAATCAGTTATCTGTTATTAGAACTAGGATGTCCAGCAGTTTCTGTTATAATATGTAAAACTTTCATTGATTTTATAGTGCTTGGATATCGTATTTTATACCTAAAAATACATATTGATCTGAATATAAAAGACTATTTTTATAACGTCATTCTACCCATTGTAAAAGTTGTACCTATATCTTTGTTAATACCCTATCTTCTAAATTATGCAGTACAATACAGCCTGTTAAATTTTTTGATAAAAATCATAGTAACTGTGCTTATTACAAGTTTTGTCATTTATTCGATAGGTTTGACTAAAAATGAACGTACTTATATATTAAATAATATAAATAAACGGTTACATGCCAATTAGCAATCATGAATAAAGCATTGGATAAGATTCTCTGTATCCCTCTGCAATGCACTGGGTGTATGGCTTGCGTAAATAGCTGTAGACACCAAGCTATTACAGTATCTACGGATGAAAAAGGATTTTATCGTCCTTCAACCAATGAAGATAAATGTATTAATTGCGGGGTATGTACGGATGTATGCCCTGTGTTACAAACTGACTCTCTTTTTAGCCCAATTATATCTACATATGCTTGTTGGAATAAAGATGTCCAAATCAGACGTAACAGCTCATCGGGAGGATTATTTTCTGCAATTGCTCATTCCATAATTCAAAAGGGAGGGATAGTATATGGTGTCAAATTAGGACCGGAGATGGAAGCTGTAGTTTCTTCATCTGACATTGAAGGGGACATAAAACCATTTATGGGATCAAAATATATTCAATGCCATATATACAGTCACACCTTTAGAGACGTAAAAAAAACTTTGGATGCAGGAAGGCAAGTTCTATATACAGGCACTCCCTGTCAGATTGCTGGATTAAAGAAATTTCTAAGAAAAGAATATGACAACCTTTTGACTATGGATTTTCTCTGTCATGGAGTTCCTTCACCGCTATTATTCAAAGAATATATAAAATGGATAGAGAATCGCTATCGAAAGAAAATTATTAATTTTCAATTTAGAGACAAAAAGAGAAGTTGGCATCTGTTTAATACGCTGATAAAATTTGATGATGGTACATATTGTGAAATAAATAGAGATAATGATTGTTTTTATTATTTATTTTTGAATAATTTTACTCTGCAAAATAGCTGTTTTAGCTGTTTGTATGCGCGTCCGGAAAGAGTTAGCGATATAACCATGGCTGACTATTGGATAAATATTAATCAAATGAAAGACGATGATAAGGGAATATCTTTATCTATCATCAATTCGAATAAAGGGAAAAAAATTTTTGAGCAATGTAAGGATGCAATTCAGTATCAGCCATTGAATAGAGAGGAAATTATTGAAAAATATCATTATTTGAAATATCCATCTCAACAACCTGATTTATATCAATCCTTTTGGGAAGATTATAAAAAATTTGGTTTGGCAGTTTTATTCTCTCAATATGTAAAAAAAGAGTGGATACCAGGGAATTTTCTAATAGCCCATTCTATTATCAGACATGGTTCGTTTACCCATAGGCTAATTAATAAATTGTATTATTATTATAAAAAAATATGGCTACAAAAAAAATAATTGCTATTGCTACTTTTGCCTATTCCAATAGGAACTATGGCCAGATTCTACAAGCTTATGCTCTTCAAAAATATTTAGAGAATTGTGGATATAGAGTATATATAATAGATTATGAGCCTAATGGTCTTGAGTATTTCCTGGCGCATAACAAGTTTAAGCAGAAAATAGTATACATAATTAAAAATATACCATTTTTTAAATCATATTTTAAACTAAAGAAGGAAAGGCAGATATCTTATAACCAACAAGATGATAAGCGAGGTTTTAAGAAATTCAAACGTAAGTATCTACATTACTCAGAATTTAAATATGCACAATTAAAAGAATTAATAAAAAAAACGCCCAAGGCAGACTATTATATCACTGGTAGCGACCAAGTATGGTCACGCTATACCCCCAACCCTTATCCATACCTGCTACAGTTTGTAGATACACCTAATAAATTGGCCTATGCGGCTAGTTTTGGCCGTCCTCAATTAGAGGAATTCGAAATTTCTGTTTTTAAGAAAGAACTGAATAAATATAAGAAAATTGGTGTGAGAGAAGAAAGTGGTGTAGAAATCTGTAAGAATATGGGCATAACAAATTGTCAGTTTACGCCAGATCCAACAATATTATTACAGCCAGCAGAGTGGAAGGAGTTGATGTCACCTCAACATATCTTTAAAACTCAGAAAAAGAAAATATTCATATATTCATGTTATTTACATCGAGACGAACTGATTGAAAAATTTATAAATTTGGAAGAGTTCGAAATTGTCATTGAAGATGTACTTAATGATGATAAGGACATTGCTATGCTGAGTATTGAGGGATGGATAAAAGCCATAAATGAAGCCGATTATGTCATAACTAATTCATTCCATGCAACCATGTTCAGTTTATACATGAATACGCCTTTTATAACATATCAATATCAGGGTTCAGGTTCTAAAATGAATGTACGCCTGACATCCATCTTAAATCAGACAAATTTAACGAATCACTTTGTTACTCTTAATACAGATTTAAATACTATTTTTAATATATTAGAAGATCATATAGATTGGAAGTCTGTCAATGTAAAATTGGATGAGATTAGAAAAATAGGATATGAATTTCTCAATGATGGTTTGGAAAGAAACGTTTCTTCTAACTAATATTACAGCGCATTGAGTAATATGGGATAAATAGTTAAAATGAAAAAGAGAAGAACTTTCATAAATATATTACTATATTTATCAGCATGGGATGAGCTAAAAAGACGTTTCGGCTCTTTTGTAACCCGAAAAAAACTTTTAGCTTATCATGTAAAATTCAATCCGAAAAAAGTAACATTGAACGGGTTGACATACGTACAAATAGATAATAATACTGAGGTCATAATCGGTGATGGCTTTATTATCAATTCCGGTGTAATAGCTGGTATAGATAATAGTAGTGGTAGTAAGATAGTGGTAACAAAAGGTGCGCGATTAAATTTAGGGAAAAATTCAGGAATGACCAATACCATTATCCAGTGCCATGACAGTATAACTATTGGTGATTATGTGAATATAGGTGCAGGATGTTTGATAATGGATACTAATTTTCATAGTACTAATTGGGAGAACAGATTGGATAGAAAAAAAGATGTGCTAGATGCTAAAACTGCTCCTGTTAAAATAGGTGATGTATGTTTCATAGGTACTCGGTCTATTATATGTAAAGGAGTAACAATAGGTGATCACTCTATGATAGCTGCTGGAAGTGTTGTAGTAAAAGATGTTCCTGCCAATGAAATATGGGGAGGGAATCCTGCTCAGTTTATTAAGAGTTTAAAATAATCAAATTCCGGTAAAATAAAACCAACGTGCTGTAAAAGATGACTTAATATGATACTATCCATTATTACAATAAATTACAATAATGCATTAGGACTAAAAAATACAATAGAAAGTGTTATTTCTCAGTCATATCAATCATTTGAATATATTGTTATAGATGGTGATTCCAGTGATGGCAGTAAGGAGGTACTGAGTCGATTTAAAGATAAAATTACATGTGTAATCTCCGAACCCGATTCAGGTATATATAATGCAATGAATAAAGGCGTGAAAAATGCTTCGGGTGATTATTGTCTTTTTCTAAATTCAGGCGATACTCTTGCAGATGAAAATGTATTGGAGAAATTGATGAGATGCTCTTTCGCAGCAGATATCATTGTGGGTGATACCCTTTTAAGTAATTCTTCCAAAATATGGAAATCACCGGATTCTGTATCCTTGTTGACATTAATGAAGGGATCCTTAAGTCATCAGTCTTCATTGATACGCAGAACACTTTTACTTGAATATCCTTATGATGAAACAAAAAAGATAATATCGGATTGGAAGTTCTGTATAGAAACTCTGGTAGTGCACAATAAACACTATCAAAAATATAACTCTGTCATTTCATTGTATGATAAGACTGGAATTAGTAGTACTCCGGCATATTTTGATATAGCATATCAGGAAAGATTAATGACTCTTCAAGAACTTATACCAGAAAGGATATTGATGGATTATGATAAACTTATCACAGGTGAAACTAAGTTTGAAAAACTGATGATAAAGATTTCAAGGCATAAAGTTTTCCGCAATATCATATATTATGTACTATCAGGTATAACAACATGTTATTGTTTCATTTTAGGGAAGAAGCAAAACTAATATAATGGTAGTGTAATTTGAATTAAGAATAAATGAGAATCCTTTTTATAACCAATCAATTTCCTCCATTGGTGGATGGTGTTGGCGATTATACCTACAACATAGCGAAGCAATTTGCAGTACATGGACATGAGGTATATGTTGTTTGTAAGCAGAATCCTCGTATAAATACGGAAGTGAATGGAATGATTATACTTCCCGTTATTAAGAAATGGGATTTTCATTGTCATCAACCTATTGTCGGGCTCATTCAAGAAAAAGGTATTGAGGTAGTCTTCTTGCAATATGTGCCTCATGGCTTTCACCCCAAAGGTCTTCCTTTCCCGATAATCAAATTGGTGAAAAAAATAAAGAAATGTCCGGTTAAGTTATTTACCTTCTTCCATGAAGTTGGAGTGGAACCCGAAAAGGGAAATCTGAAAAGAACTGTGCTGAGTAAACTGATGCTGTACATAAGCAAAAAAATTATAGTGTACAGCGATGGAGTTGCTACCAGCATAGATTATTATCGGATGATGATTTTAAACCTGGTACCTTTTCTCAAAGAAATACCTGTGATACCGATAGCAAGCAATGTGCCGGAAACGAATTTGAATAAAGAAGAGATTGCAAAACTGAAAGAAAAAACGATTGTAGGCGATGAACTTATAGTTTCATTTTTTGGGGCAAGGAATATAAATACAAGTATGCAAGCACTATCCGAATTACAGGAAGAAGGTTATCCCCTGAAAGTATTGCTGATAGGAAAAACCTCTGCCCAACTTCCAGTCATTTTTCCGGATGGAACCCTACAGACAGGAATCCTTCCTATCACCACGATTGATGCTTATTTTAAGATTTCAGATATTTTTGTTTTACCGGAAAGCCTGGTGTATGGATGTTCTTTTAAAAGCGGTTCTTTGATAGCCGCCTTAAGAAACAGGTTGCCGGTTATTACCTCAAGAGGTAAATTTACATCTGCCTTGTTGAAGCTGGATGAGAATATTTGTTTCGCAGATTTTAATTCCGCCAAGAGTGTCAAAGCTGCTATGTTGTCTTTGTTAAAGAATGAAGAGCTCAGAAAAAAGATAGGATTGGGGGCGTATGATTTAGTCAAAGACATCCATTGGAAGGCCACGTATAATGCATATATTAAATTGATAACGAATGATGGAAATAGATAAGACATCTGATTATTACAAACGAATCAGTGAAAGAAGTTGGATACATTTTATTATAGGATTGTATCCACGTATAAAATGTTATCTAAAATATAAGAAAGCAAGGAAAATAGCTATCAGAAAAGGTGTTCAGATTGGTGAGGATACGATTATACTAAAATCTCTAGCCAAACGTGCAAATAGAAACTTGTGTATTGGTAGCAATACATCAATCGGTTCCTATAAGATAGATCTGCGTTCACCTGTTAGAATTGGTAATAGGGTAATTATTAGTAACGATAGTGAAATCATTACTACAAGCCATTACATAGATTCTTCGGAGTGGGAGCATAAACATTATGGATTAGAAATAGAAGATTATGTGTGGATTGCTTCCAATGTTCTGATATTACCTTCTTGTCGAAAAATAGGGTATGGCGCGGTGATAGGAGCTGGCAGTGTAGTAACTAAAGATGTTCCTCCCATGAGCGTCGTCGGAGGTAATCCGGCTGCTATTATTAAGCAACGTTCTTGTGTACATTCAAAACTAGTGATTTCTTCATTGCTTAGTGGAGATCTGAAATTATATTGGAAAACATGGATGAGCAAAAAAAAGTTGTAATCTACCATCCTTTCGGTAATGCCAATACTAGCGCAGCGGTAGATGGTCTATATAAACAGGGAATACTGGAAAGTTTCCATACCTGCATAGCTTGCTTCCAAGGGAGTTGGCTTTATCAATTGTCTTCTTTCGCTCCTTTCAAGGAATTCAGAAGAAGACAATTCAGCCTGTTTTTAAAAAAGCAAACGGTGACGCATCCTTTCAGGGAACTGGGCAGGCAGATAGCCTCCAAGCTGAAACTTCATCGACTGGTAGCCCATGAGAAGGGTATTATCTGCGTAGATCATGTTTGCCATGATTTGGATAAAAAAGTGGCTACATATATTTTCAAAAACAAAGGAAACATAGGGGGAATATACGCTTATGAGGATTTGGCTTTGCAAACGTTCACGGTGGCAAAAAAGAATGAGATTCCCTGCATCTACGATTTACCCATAGGCTATTGGCGCGCCATGCGTAGTCTGTTGGAGGAGGAAAAAGAAAAGAACCCGGAATGGGCGATGACGCTAGGAGGATTTAATGACTCGGAAAAGAAACTCCAACGGAAAGATGAGGAATTAAGGTTGGCAGACCGAATTTATGTGGCCAGTACGTTTACCAAGAAAACATTGGAAATGTATCCCGGCATGCTGGCTTCCATTGAAGTGATACCCTACGGTTTTCCTCCGGTCAACAAGGAACGAACTTATGAAAGCTACAGTAACCGGAAAATCCGAATCTTGTATGTAGGAGGGCTGTCACAACGGAAAGGAATTTCTTACTTTTTTGAGGCTCTGGAAGGGCTGGAAGATAAAGTGGAAGTGACGGTAGTGGGAAGAGGCGCGATTGAAAAATGTGTGGCGCTAAAAAGAGCTTTGTCTCAGGTAAGGTATATCCCTTCTTTGCCGCATGAAGAAATCCTTCGGTTGATGGCCACGCAAGATGTACTGATATTCCCGTCCTTGTTTGAAGGGTTCGGACTTGTGATTACCGAAGCTATGTCGCAGGGGACGCCTGTTATTACGACCAATCGCACATGCGGACCAGATGTCATCACTCACGGGGTAGACGGCTGGATTGTAGAAGCCGGTATTGCAGTATCAATTAAAGAACTAGTAAATAAATTGGTGCTTAATCCGAAACTTCTACAGGAGGCCGGAAAACAAGCGTTAATTACAGCTTCCAAACGTCCTTGGGAGGTCTATGAAAGCGAATTGGCAAACTCTGTAAATAAATTCTTGAATGACAAACTATCTTAATATAAATAAACTTACTGCCGGTGAACCGTATGCGTTGTACCGGAAGGCGATTTGGGTTTATTTATTTCTGCTCATCTTTGAAGGAGCTTTGCGGAAATGGCTCTTGCCATCGTTGGCTACCCCTCTACTGCTTGTACGTGATCCCATTGCTATTTGGCTTACTTGGATTGGATTGCAGAAAGGATGGTTAAATAATGGTTATGCTAGAGCCATGATGATTGTTTCGACTCTTTCATTTTTCCTTTCTTTGGTATGGGGACATCATAATTTGTTTGTAGCCTTGTTCGGTTGGAGAATTTATTTCTTTCATTTTCCAATGATTTTTGTAATGGGTAAGGTTTTGTCGCGGACCGATCTTTTAAAAATGGGGCGGTTTATTCTGTGGATTTCTATTCCTATGACAGTCTTGATTGTAGTTCAGTTTTATTCTCCACAGACGGCTTGGATAAATTTAGGGGTTGGTGGAGAAGGTACAGCGGGATTTACAGGAGCTATGGGATATATGCGTCCTCCAGGTACCTTTTCTTTTACTTCGGGATATGTGGCGTTTCAGGCTTTAGTAGGTTGTATTTTGTTATATTTTTTAGTGATGAATAATACCCTTCAGGATAAGTATCGTTTTTCGAATACCATTTTAATCATATTTGCTGGATGTTATTTGTTGACGATTCCGATGTCAATTTCTAGGACTCATTTCTTCCAAACTTGTGTTTTCTTGTTGTTTCTTGGCGTGGCTGTTGTCAGGCAAGAAAAGCTGAAAGAACGTTTTTTAAAATTTGTATTGGTAGCTTGTGTCGCAGGAATTTTATTGTCAATGATCGGTATAGCAGACACTGGTATAGAAGCTTTCACGGCACGGTTTGAAGGTGCTAATGAAGCAGAAGGAGGAATGAAAGGTGTGGTAGGTAATCGGTATGTTGGGGGGTTACTGGAAGGGCTTATAGGTTTTAACATTCCTTTAGTAGGTTATGGTATAGGACTGGGCACCAATGTTGGTGCTCGTCTAATGGGCGGAAGTATGTATTCTTTTGGATTTAATGCGGAAGTGGAGTGGGCACGCATTGTTGGCGAATGTGGTATGATTATAGGGTGGGTGATAATCGGAATTCGATTGTTGCTATCATTAAAGCTGTGGAGGCTAGCTTATAAATATTTAATCAAACGGTATGACTTATTGCCGTGGATGCTTTCTGCAGGAATGATGTTAACCGTTCCTCAGGGACAGTGGTCTGTACCGACAAATTTAGGTTTTTGTATCTTATTCGGAGGTTTTACTTTAGCTGCTATTTGTAGTTCTAGGAATATGTAATAATAATGTAATGAAAATTAATTACTTTTTTAGAAGCAATCAGGCGGGTTATTCTATTCAGTCGGTTTTTAATACGATTCTGAATTCTATTGGTAAACGGTTCACTATAAGGAGTACGTATTTACCTTCACCATTTGCTTCAATAGTCGCTATTTTTAAGAATGGTTTATATGCGCATCAAAGGCAAGAAAAAAATGAAATAAACCATATTACGGGTGATGTTCATTATCTGTTATATTTCCTCAATGCCAAAAGGACAGTAGTTACAGTGCATGACATTATGTATTATCATTATTTGAAGGGAATAAAAAAAATAATATGGAAATGGATATATATTGATTCTTTGAAACGAGCTTCCCGAGTTACGTTTATTTCTGAGTTTGCCAAAAATCAGATATTGGATGAGATTGATTTGCCTGCGGAACGAATCTGTGTCATACCGAATCCGGTTGATCCATCTTTTGTTTATTCACCGAAGACTTTCAATGAAAAGCAGCCTCGGATTTTGCATATTGGTACCTTGGAACGGAAAAATCTGAACCGAACCATTCAGGCATTAAAGGGAATAACTTGCCATCTACGTATCATCGGGACATTGGATGACGTTACACGTAACCTGATGTCCGATTTAGGGATAGTCTATTCCTGCGCATCTGGTTTGACACATGAGCAAATTGTTTCTGAGTACCAACAGGCGGACATTATTAATTTCCCCTCTACTTTTGAGGGATTTGGCATGCCCATTATAGAAGGGCAGGCTACCGGCCGCTTGGTGATTACTTCTAATTTGTCTCCGATGAAAGAAGTAGCTGGAGAAGGAGCTATGCTGGTAGACCCTTACTCGGTAGAAGATATTAGAAGGGCATATATAAATATCATTAATAATCCATCCTTACGCAAAAGCTTGGTAAAAAAAGGTTTGGAAAATGTTCAAAAATACCAGGTAGAGCATATTACTGCTCAGTATGTGAACATCTATATATCTATTACAAATGAAAATTCTGATTAATTGTTTTGTCGTGTTTCTTCCTTGGAGAATCAAACGATTAGCATTAAATTGGTTCTATAAATATAGTTTACATCCAAAAGCTCGTATCGGTTTCTCGTATGTCTTTCCTAAACATCTGGTAATGAGTGAAGGAGCTACTATTGGGCATTTGAATGTGGCCATACATTTAGATCTGTTACAGATGGGAAGAAATGCTTCTATCGCAAGAGGAAATTGGATTACAGGTTTTCCAACAGGTACTTCTTCTAAACACTTTGTGCATCAAAAGGAGCGTAAAAGTGAATTGATTATTGGGAATGAATCAGCTATAACTAAAAATCATCATATTGATTGTACCAATCGTATTGTGATAGGTGATTATGTGACGATTGCCGGTTATCGTTCCCAATTGCTTACCCATTCTATCGATATTTATGAGGGACGGCAAAGTAGTAAGCCTATTTTCATAGGGAATTATTCGTTTCTTGGTACAGGAGTGATTCTTTTAGGAGGATGTGGATTGCCGGATTATAGTGTGTTGGCTGCTGGGAGTGTTTTAAATAAAAAGCAGGATGAAACATATATGTTGTATGGAGGTGTTCCAGCTAGGCCGATTAAGGATCTTCCTCATGATGTGGCTTATTTTATTAGACAGGAAGGGTTTGTTTTTTAAATTATAATCTATGATGCGCATCCTCCACTTCATCCCCAGCATCGACCGCTCCTCCGGCGGTGTAGGTGCCTACATGCAACTACTTGCCAAAGAATTGGGTAAGCTGTGCGACCTGACCATTGCTACGGTGGCATCGGAACATACGCTGCCGATAGAGAACGCACGGGTGGTTACGTTGCCAGCAGGCTTGTCGCAATATGGTGCTTTGAAGAAGGCATGGCGGAAGTTGCTGGATGAGACCCGCCCAAACGTGGTACACGTGAACTGCTGCTGGATGCCGCAAAGTGCTTGGACACAAAAGTGGGCACAACAGGCCGGATATAAGGTGGTGCTCAGTCCGCACGGTATGTTGGAGCCGTGGATCTTGGCACGGCATTACTGGACAAGGAAAGTACCGGCACTCTGGCTCTATCAGAAACAGGCAGTGGTCAAAGCGGATCGCTTGCATGCTACTGCGGAGAGTGAAAAGCAGAATCTGCTGAAGTTAGGTTATAACAACCGGATCACCGTAATCGCCAATGGTATTGATGTGGAACAGATAGCGATGAAGACCTGTTGGGAACGGAAAAAACAGATTCTGTTCCTTTCCAGAATCCATGTAAAAAAGGGCATTGAATTTTTATTGGAAGCTGTGGCGGCTCTGAAGGATCGGTTGGAGGGATATACCGTCCGCATAGCCGGTGAAGGGGAAGCGGAATACATCGAACAGCTTCGACAAAAGGCCCTCCAATTGGGGATTCAGGATATGGTGCATTTCTGTGGAGGTGTTTATGGTGACCGGAAATGGGAATTGTTCCGGGAGGCGGATCTGTTCGTGTTGCCGACTTATTCCGAGAACTTCGGCATCGTGGTAGCGGAGGCGTTGGCTTGCGGAACTCCTGTGATAACAACAACCGGTACTCCCTGGGAGGAACTGAATACCTGGCATTGTGGCTGGTGGACAGAGATAGGAACCGAACCGACCATTCATGCATTGAACGAATTTCTGGATTTATCGGAAGAGGAACTGGAGCAGATGGGACGTAACGGCCGCCGTTTAGTGGAAACACAGTATTCTTCTAAAAAGGTGGCAGAGGAAATGGTGAGGATGTATGAGGTGTTGAAGGTTTAGGGTTGAAGGTTTAGGGTAGTCTGTCTAATGGCTTCTCCTATAAAAAGAAAAACGACTGTGTAATTCTGTGTCCTCCGTGGTGAATGAAGTTTAAATTGAAAACTTTGGTTTTCATTTGCTTCTGCGTTTACCTTTTACTATCTTTAGATAAGATAGGCTGCGGCTCGGGTTAGTCAAACTTGAAAAACTTTGTTTTTCGTTTGCCTCTCCGCTCGCCTTTTACTATCTTTGCTCAAACAAAAAATATTCAGCTATGGCACTGGAAGGACTTCAAGAACGATATGTAAATTTCTATACGGATTTCGCTTTTAAGAAACTGTTCGGAACCGAGGTGAACAAGGATTTGCTCATCAGTTTTTTGAATGCGTTGTTGTCGGGTGAGGAGGAAATCAAGGATCTGACCTATTTGAACACCGAACATTTGGGTGAACACGAAGAAGAACGAAAAGCTGTTTTTGATGTATATTGTGTGAACGAAAAGGGAGAGCGCTTTCTGGTAGAGATGCAGAAAGCTGAACAGCGTTTTTTTAAGGATCGTAGTGTCTATTATTCTACTTTCCCTATTCGGGAGCAAGGTCCCAAGGGGAACTGGAACTATGAATTGAAAGCTGTGTACACCATTGGCATTCTGAATTTTAGTTTTGATGACAGCGATCCGAACTACTATCACCATGAAGTCAAGTTGGTAGATATGAAAACAATGAAAGTATTCTACGACAAGCTGACTTACATTTATTTGGAAATGCCTAAATTTCGCAAGACGGAAAATGAACTGGAGAATCTTTTTGAGAAATGGCTTTATGCCATCAGTCATTTGCCTGCCTTGATGGAACGTCCTAAAGCCTTGCGTGAAGCGGTTTTCGAGAAGTTTTTCCGTGTGGCTGAAATCGCCTGCTTTACCCAGCAGGAACGTGTAGCCTATGAAGGAAGTCTGAAAAATTATCGTGACTGGTACAGCATAGCCGAAACAGCGGAATACCGGGGCTGGGAACGCGGCCATAGCAGAGGCTTAGCGGAAGGACGTGCGGAAGGACGTGCGGAAGGACGTGCGGAAGGACGTGCGGAAGGTCGCAATGAAGAAAAGCGGTTGATAGCCGAGAATATGATAAAGATGGGAATGACAGTGGACGATGTTTGCCGCATTACGGGATTGTCTATGGAGGAAGTGGAAAATATTCGCCCATGAAAAACACAGATTATCGCAGAATATAAATAATCTGCGATAATTTGCGTCTATCTGCGTTTCATTATCATACAATATCTGTGCGCCTCTGTGCCCTCCGTGGTGAAACGCCCGCAGACACCGTCGTTTTTAATTATTCATTATTCATTTTTCATTCTCCAAGTATCCGAACACCGCCCTCGTATCCAGGCAGGGACAGGCTTTGGGAGTGACGCCGGGCAGGTCTCTGTGACCCACCAGACGGGCGTGGGGAAAGAGCTTCCGTAGTTTCAGGAAAAGGAGAATCAGTTGTTCGGTCTGTTCGGGGGTGCGGGTGTCGGCGGGACGGCCGTCCGCATCCAGACCTCCTTCGTAGCAGACACCGATGGAGCAGCGGTTGAAAGGACGGCAATGGGCACCGACTTCCAACAGGCGGCGGTGCTGGCTGATGCTGCCGTCCCGACGGATGTAGAAATGATAACCGATGGTACGAAAGCCACGGGCTTTGTGATCGCGCAAAAGTTGTTCTACCGGATAGTCGCGGTTGCAACGGGTGGCGGAACAGTGCAGAATGATGTAGCGTACGGAGTCGATGGAGTCCATCAGCAGACCGCTCTCTACCTGGGTCAGAAGGCTGCGTTCGTCCGGTATTTCTTCACCGGCAATGGATAGGGGGAAGGTTTCTTGGATCATAGGTTTTGAGGTTTTAAGTTTTTAAGGTTTTAAGTTTTTGAGTTTTTGGGTTTTAAGGTTTGAGGTTTTATGTTCTTTCAACTTGAAACTAACACTCCATAAACTCAAAAACTTAAAAACTCAAAAACTCAAGTTACATAGAGGCTTCTTAAAGCAGGGCTGCACAACTGGAGACACCGAGGGCTGTGAGGGCGGCAACGATGGCTTGGACAATGGCGTGAAGGATGGTTACCCAGGTAGATTTTTTCTTGGTTTCGGACATGGTGTGAATTAAAAGTTAAAAGTTAATAGTTGGGGGATTAGGGGTGAGGGTTTAGAGTTGAGGGTTTAAGGTTTAGGGGTTAGAGTAGTCTATGTATTGGCTTAACTCCTTAACTTCTCTAACTTCTTAACTACTTGAATAGTTTATGGTTAGGGGTTCTTATTAAACTCTTCCTACTTTCATCTCCCCTCCTTGCTCCCCTCTCTTTGGGAGAGGGGATGGGGGGGAGGCTTCTCTTAGCCTAACGGATCTTCGGCTTCACCGCCACCGTCGGAACCGGTGCCTGTGTCATCGGGATCTTCGTCTACTGTACCACCATCGGCCGAGTTGACTTGCTTGATGACGTTACCGTCCTTGTCGTAACAGGTGATGTTGATGGAGGTATCCTTCAGTTCCTGCTTGATGTCGGTACTGGGGGTGAAGATGACACGGCGGGAGGTGATGAGCGAAGTGCTGACGTCCTCGACGTTTTCCACGGAGTTGGCACGGACGCCGAAACGCATGGTGCCCAGACCAGGGATGGGAACGGAATGGCCTTCGGTGGCCCAACTCTTGATGACGTCGCCAATGGCTTCCCACGTGGCATTGATGGTGCCTTTGGAAATGCCGGACCGCAGGGCGGCCTCACTGATGACTTTGTCTTCTTTCAGCGTACTGTAAATGTCCGCTAACATGATAAACCGATACTGTCCTGCAGAAGGACCTACTGCCAGTTTCATCTGGCGTGCTTTGACTTTGATACCCATGAGGAAAATTAAAATTAATGGTTAATGATTAATGGTTAATGATTAATGGTTAATGATTAATGGGTTGCAGATTTATTCTATTTTTCTGTCATGCTGAACGTAGTGAAGCATCTTGCCACGCAACTTGTCGAGAATCTTCGCTATCACTCAGACTATACCTAAGTATAAAAATAAAAGCTGTCTTGAGCGAAGCTAATGACAGGGGACGTTTGACTTCGTCGATTTTCAATTCGCACTTGCGAAACTTGAGTTAATAGTTGAGGGTTTAGGGTTTAGAGTAGTCTATGTATTGGCTTAACTTCTCTAACTTCTTAACTTCTTAACTCCTTAACTTATCAACTTATCAACTTATCAACTCATCACCTTATCACCTTGTTAACTTGTCAACTTGTCGCAAAGATACAGCAGGAGAAAAAGGGAGTTATGGGTTTCTGAAGGTTTCTGAAGGTTACGGCTCTCCCAAGTGATGAATGATCAGTGATACCTGGCGGGCGGTGAGCAACTTCTGCGAGCGGTGATAGTCGGTTTGTGACAGATCTTTCATGAGTGGAGGACAATTGTGAATCCAGCGCATCAGTCGGTTGGTTCCGATGCTGGTGGGAGACTCAGGAAAATAAAGACGGGCCAGTTCGCCTTTTTTCATGGTGACGGGGCGGAAGAAAGAGGACATGTTGGGAATTAATAATTAAAAATTAATAGTGAGAAATTAAAAGTTGAGGGTTTAGAGTTTAGGGTTGAGGGTTGAGGGCTTAGGGTTGAGGGTTGAGGGTTTAGGGTTTATTGTTGAGGGTTTAGCGTTTAGGGTTTAGAGCTGAGCGTTTAGTGTAGTCTATGTATTGGCTTAACTCCTTAACTCCTTAACTCCTTAACCTCTTAACCTCTTAACTCATCAACTTATCAACTCCTTAACTCCCTGCCTTAGGTTGACTGCTGATTTTTTCCCAGTTAGGAAAAAATTATTCCCTAACTAGGCCGTATTTTTTTCCTAACTAGGAAAAAAACGGGGGCTTTGGAGGGGTGGAATCAGCTGTTCGAGGGGGCAGAAACTTGCAAACTTGCAAAACTTGCAGCCGCCTCACCCACACACGTGCGCATGCGCGTAGCAAACTCGTATTCGCCACGCTGCGTTTTCTGCAATATCCCTTTTTCGGTCATCCGTTTCAGCTTCGAGTCGATGGTGTTGCGGGCTATTCCATACCGTTGCCCTTCTTCAAGAACACTCTGGCGACTGAACCGATGGGGCAGACGGTCGAAAAAGGCGCCTAAGGACAAGCTGGTCTGGTGTACGGTTTCGGTGGCAGGCAGCAGCGAGAGGACGTGGCAGGCGTGTTGGTACAAAGGTTCGGCGAGGGAAAGAACTGCTTGAAAATCCGCTTCGGTGACGCTCAGGCGAAACAGAGGAATCACTCCGTCGCGAATGTTTTCGGACGGTATGCGCGGGTCGGGCGACAGGCCGGGACAAGCGATGAGCTGGCGGGTAAGGTCGTCGTAGGCCGTTTCCTTTCTGCTGTCGCCGGAAGGGAGCAGCGCAGTGAGCGACCGGAGCAGGGCTATGACACTCAGCATACGGCAAAGATTGATGGCGATACGGGTGACGGTGCTCTTCATGGGGTCGCCGTGGATGGCTCCGGCACGGACGAAAAGCCGGGCCAGATGCAGGTTGAACGACCGCTTCTGCTCGGGGGACAATTCCAGCCGGATGTTGCTTATGTTGGCTGTCAGACTGTCGAGCAGCCGTTTCCAGTCTTCTCCCCACAGCGTGAAGGTCCGGTCGTAATCGGTATCGGAAAGGTTGAACTGGTCGGCCCATTCATCGATGGGCGGCATGCAATAAAACACCTGGCGGGAGAACAGACCGTTCTCGGCCGAAGGAATGAGCGGACGCACCTGTGCCGGGGTACCGCTGAGCAAGACACTGAGGTAAGACTGCTTGCACTCGCGGTACTCGTGGTTGGTACGGCGGTTATAGGCCAGACGCTCGTGGTCGAAACTTTTGCGGAGCGTGTCGCTCCAGTGACCGTACTCGCTGCCGATGGCGGTGCTGACGGTGTCGGCCTCGGTCTCGCAGATCAGTCCGGCTCCGTCGGCATCCATCAGGTTTTCGAGCATACCGGTACCTGAGTTGTCACCGGTGATAAGAAACATTTTCATGCGGGGCTGTTCGGGTTCGGGCTGGGCGGTTTTCTCCTTGCCCATTGCATCCCGGCGCATTTTTTCCTGCCGGTAGTCTTGCATCTTCCGGTTGTAGGCATCGAGCAGGGAATCATGGATCGGTTCGGCCAGCCGTCGCACCCAGGTCAAGGCTCCTTTTCCCGAAGCCGGGGGAGCTACCACAAAGGTTTGCAGGCAGGGATATTTGTTCTTACGTCCATACGTGAAACTCATCAGCTTGTTGAGGGTGGCGCCGATGACGGTGACGGCTCCCAACAGCAAGATGTCGCGCTGGGCGGGTGAATCGCCACAATCTATGATCTGTTGCAGGAAAGGAGGCCAGTTGTAATCGGAAAAACAGGGAAGGGGTGGCACCTGCGTTTCGTCGTCTGTCGCCTGTGTTTCGTCACTTGCGTTTTGGGGCTCGCAGCCTGTTGATTTTCGCTCCTCGCGCGTGCGCGTGTGTGGGTGAGGGGGCTGCAAGTTTTGCAAGTTTGCAAGTTTTCGGTCCAGTCGGATGCCTGTCCGTTCGGCCAGGTGAAACACGGTGCCGAGTGAATTAGCGCCGGATCCTTGCTGCAAGGCGTGGTCGTAAAGTTTGTCTGCTTCCTCCGACTTGTATTTCTCGGAGATGCGGCATAGGCGGTGAAAAGAGGAACGTCCTTCTTCGCCACAACTGTTGGCAATGGCAAATGCCATCGGCATGTATTCCTGGTAGGTAGGTGCTACGTTGGCACCGGATTTTTCAACAGCGTCTACCAAACGCTGTAATGATTCGATGTTGTTCATATCATGTATAAATTGATTTAAGAAATTAGAGAAGTTAAGGAGTTAAGAAGTTAAGGGGTAAGGAGTTAGGAAGTTAAGAAGTTAAGGAGTTAAAGCCGATACATAGACTACTCTAAACTCTAAACGCTCAACCCTAAACCCCAATAATTTGTGTTACAAAGGCCTTGTCAACTCGTCAACTTGTTACTTGTCAACTGCAACTTGAGCTTGCGAGAGTTGAATCATTCATCATCTCCTGATTTTTGCTCCCGCGTCGTGCGCCAGGAAACAGGCTCTTGACATGTCGGAGTTGGCGGTGTCTACTTTCAGACCGTGTTTCCATTCGAGGTAGTCCCAGGCGGTATGCAAGGCTTTGTCGAACGATTCTTTGATGCTTTCGTTCGGACACAACCGATATGGGACGAACAACTTGACTCCTTTGGCGCCGGGACTGATAAAGGCAAGGTCGGGATGAAGCACTTCATCGGCAAACAACCGGTCGCGCCATTCCTCCGCCTCGGCGGTGGTGTCCAGATGGTCGATGTCGATGACGAACAATCCGGAGGGAAGCGTCAGACAAAGCTCTTTGCAGTAAGGAAAGATGCCGGCCGGTGTGACATAAGGCAGCAACTGCTGCTTCTTTTTCCGGAACAGTTGTCCGTCGGCCAGTGTGGAGCGTACCTCGTGTGTCAGTTGTTCCAGTTGTCTGTCGGACGTGAGGTAAGTGTGAAGTCCGGTCAGGTTGCATACGCCCGCCGGCACCTTGTTGGTGACGGGGGCATGGAAAAAACTCATAATGCTTTCTTTCATAATGTATGTGTGTTTTTTAGTAAGATATGATGCGAATATATGTCAATTTAGTGGAGTGAGAATGTTCATTGAGAAGCATTGAGATTTTATTGAGTGTTTGTTGAGACTTATTAAGTAGGAGCATCCAAATAGGAATATTTCTTGCTCAGTTCAACATGCCAGAATGAAAGTGTTACTTTATTTGACACATCCACAGCGCAATTTTGCATGAAAAAATTAAAATAAACTTTTTACATCACGAAAATGGATGATAAAACAAGAATCGTAATTAATATCAACGGTGGAACGAATACGATAATGCCTTCGGCTACTTCTGTTGTTCAGTATTTTTATGGAGAACAATTTGCTGATTCTATTGGTCAGAGAAAAGAGGTTGTCAATACAAACGAAACGATGACACGGCAGGAGCAGGAGCTGTATCGGTATGTGCATGATGTGGAGAAGTTACACTTCTATGTGAAGCAGATTGGCAATTGCAACTCGGCACATGAATTGGCCGATGTGGTAAAGCTAATGCTCGAAGATGGACAGGTGCGCAAGGAAATTGTGGTAAAAGCTGCCTTCATTCAGCGGCTTCTTCCTTTTGCTACCAACCTGACATCAGGGGGGAAAGTGGATAATGTGCGGTTGCAGATTAATAATATGCTGGCGGCGAGGAGGAAGAAGGAGAAGATGGAGATGATGGTGAAGAAAGGGGGGCAGTGAAGATGGTGATACAAATTGATATGTGTTGAATAAATACGATTGGAATAAAAAATGCTTTGCTGATGAAAAAAAAAATTGGCATAATTACGATTGTAAAAGTTAATAATTACGGAGCAGAGTTACAGGCTTATGCATTGCAAAAGAAGTTGAATCTGCTGGGATATGATGCAGAAATTATAGATTATTTGTTCTATAAAAATAAGGCACATATCAAAGAAAAGATTTCTCGTCCTTTTTATCCTTATCCTATTAAAAAGAAAATAAAAGAATTTCTAGAACCTTGGTATCATAAAATTAGATGTTTACCATATTGGAGAAATAAACGGAAAAGGGAGAAAGCTTTTGATTTGTTTCATAAAAAACATACTCGTTTTTCTTCTATATGTTATAGGTCTTATTCGCAACTCTATCAGAATCCTCCTATTTATGATGTGTATTGCGTAGGAAGTGATCAAGTATGGAATCCCGGATGCTATACCAATCTGAATCCTTACTTCGTTTCTTTTGCGCCGAGAGGAAAAAAAAGAATCAGTTATGCTTCGAGTTTTGGCGTGAAGGTATTACCGCAACATGCTCAGGAAAAATACAAAGACTTGTTGTTGCAAATGGATGCCATCAGTGTGCGTGAAGATGCTGGGGTTGATATTGTCAATGAGATATCAGGTAGAAATGCTGTAAAAGTGGCGGATCCTACATTATTACTCACAACCGATGATTGGTTGGAAATTGCCAATTATGATAAAGTTCCTACAGATAAATATATTCTGCTATATGTCCTTAAAGATTCTGATTATATTAAACAAAAGGCATTAGAAATAGGCCGGGAGCAGGGTTTGAAGGTGGTGCGTATATGCAAAGAAGCCTATAAACAAGATAAAAAAACAGACGGAATAATTGATATCTTGGATGCTGCGCCGGATGATTTTCTGGGATTATTTAGTAAAGCGGAAATCGTGTTGACGAATTCATTTCATGGTACGGTGTTTTCTATTATGTTCAGGAAAGAATTTTATACTATACTAAATGCAGAAAATAATAATAATACTCGTCAAATCAATTTGTTAGAGACTGTAGGTGTTGAAGATAGAATTGTATATGAAGGTAGTTTTGTAAAAAGAAACAAGATTGATTATACCGATTGTCATAATAGGATGAATTTATTAATTAAGAAATCGGAAGATTATCTTATTAACGCAATAGAAAATTAGAAATGGGAAATGAATATCCATCCCTTTGTTCATCGCAAGATTGTACTGCGTGTGCTACTTGTATGCAAAGCTGTCCTAAAAAAGCAATAAAAATGCTTCCTGATGAAAAAGGCTTTTTATATCCTTATGTGGATAAAGACATTTGTATTCAATGTCATTTATGTGAAAAGAAATGCCCTATATTGAATAAAGAAAGGTCGTTAAATGCCTTGCCTAAAATATATGCTTGTTGGCATAGAAATCCTATCATTAGGATGAAGAGTTCTTCTGGAGGAGCGTTTAGCGCAATTGCCGAATATGTTTTGGCTTTAAAGGGATATGTTTGGGGAGTTGCATATACCAATGAGCTTCGTCTTACTTATCAATATGTTGATACAATGGATGCATTGGATATTCTTCGGCGTTCAAAATATGTACAGGCAGAGGTCGGTGATACCTTTATTCAAATTAAAAAGCAATTACAACAAGGCAAAACTGTTCTATTTACAGGAACTTCTTGTCATGTACGGGGGTTGTATGCTTATCTTCCTAAAGCTTTGTGTGATAATTTAATAACTGTTGATTTTATCTGTCATGGGGTTCCTTCTCCTAAAGTATTTAAAAGGTATATTGAATGGATTGAGGATCGTTATGAAGATAAGCTTATAGATTTTAACTTTAGAGATAAACGTTATGGCTGGGACAATGGAGTATTGACGGTTGGTAGATTTTCCCGTATTGGCGAAAAGAAATTCGTAAAAAAAGAAAATAGTTTTTTCTATGGAATGCTGCATGATTTATTTATTCGGCCTTGCTGTCATCAATGCACATCAAATGGATTGAGGAGGGAAGCAGATTTTACTATTGCTGATTTTTGGGGAATAGGCCGAAAGGAGAAATTTGAATATGAAGCAGAGAAATATAAAGGAGTTTCTTTGTTGGCTTTGAATTCAGAAAAAGCATACCGGATATTTAATAGTTTAGAGGAAAAACTGCTTTGTATACAACGTTCTTTAGAGGAAGCATATACTTATAATTGGAATTACAGATATTCTGCACGAATAAATCCACAAACTGATTTTTTTTGGAAAAAATTTAGTCAAACAAATTCATGGAAAGATTTATTGTGTTTTTTCCGGCCAACATTTGAAGAGCAATGTAAATGGATTATTAAGAGATACATGGGACCGATTATGGCGAATAAATTGAGGAAGTTATTTAGTCGATAAAGTATATGGGAACATACGAAAAATATATTGATAATTATACGATTGCTAATAAATTGAGACGTTGGATATGGAATATTGCATGCCTATTGTTTTTTCGTCCTTTCAGTTTACCCATCTTCAATGTCTGGAGAAATTTTGTATTGAGTATGTTTGGAGCTAAAATAGGAAGTGGCAGTATCGTGTATTCAACATGTAAAATATGGGCTCCATGGAATTTGGAAATTGGACAAAGAACTTGTATTGGTCCTTATGTTATAGTATATAATCCGGGAAAGATTACATTGAAGAACAAAGTAGCAATCTCTCAATATGCATATCTATGTACTGCTACTCATGATTATACATCAAGTAAACATACCTTATATTGGAAAAATATAGTAATTGATGATTATGCTTGGGTAGCAGCAAGAGCTTTCATTTCTCCGGGTGTCCATATTGGTGAAAGAGCTGTAATAGGTGCTTGTGCTGTATTGACAAAAGATGCTGAAGCATGGGGGGTATATGCAGGTAATCCTGCTAAATTAATAAAGAAACGTATTTTAAAAGATGAGTAACAATTCAATAGCAGCCATCATTCTTACCAAGAATGAAGAGAAACATCTGGAAAGATGTATCCGGTCGTTGAAGGGAGTCTGTGACGAGATAATTGTAATCGATTCTTTCAGTACGGATCGTACGTGCGAAATGGCTGAACAGATGGGGGCAAAAGTTTACAGAAATCCTTGGAAAAACTATGCAACGCAATTTAATTTCGGGGTATACCAATGTCCGATACAATCGGAATGGATTTGGCGGATAGATGCCGATGAGTTTCTGGAAGGGAATATCGGACTGGCTGTGAAAGATGCGGTGAGTCGATGCAATGCGGATGTGAATGGTGTATATGTGCGGAAAAGAATTGATTTTATGGGCAGGCCGTTGTTGCATGGTGGTTGGTATCCGTCTTATCATCTGAAGGTATTTCGGAAGGGGCATGGAGACTGTGAAAACCGCTGGATGGATGAACATATTCGCATTTTTGATGGAACGACTATCACTGTCAAAGAGGGGAATCAGGTAGATGCTAATCTGAATGATTTGACGTGGTGGACAGAAAAGCATAACGGATATGCGACCCGGGAAATGGTGGATATGCTGATGATGGAATACGGTATGGATGCTAAAGCGGAAGAGGTCATTCCAAAGTTTTTCGGAACAGAAGAACAACGGAAACGTTGGCTGAAAATAAAATACATCAAGGCTCCTTTGTTTGTCCGACCGTTTATCAATTTCTTCCTGCGTTATGTACTGAAAGCCGGATTCTTGGATGGGAAAGAAGGTTTTATTTGGCACATTCTGCAGGGATTCTGGTATCGGATGTTGGTGGATGCCAAGATATATGAAATCAAGAAGCGGTTCAAATGGAACAAAAGTGATATTATTGCTAATATTAATGAATTGATAAGTAAATAATATGGACTTGAAAACATTTTATTTTTTTGTTTGGATACGAGTTTATTATTACAATAATAGATTTATCTTAAATATTAAAAGAAAGCATAAAAATAAATTAGGGAATTTTATGCTTTTATTGTCACTTCCATATATTCTAATTCGTTATTTGCTTGGTGTATTAATTGAAAAATTGCGAACTTCTTATATTAGAAAAACGAATGTAAAGGAGAGCAAAGAGAACTTTGAACATGAAATAGCAATAGTTGCTATTGCTAAAAATGAAGGTCCTTATATACGTGAATGGATTGAGTATCATCGCTTGCTTGGAGTAACTAAGTTTTATTTCTATGATAATGAAAGTGAAGACCAGACAAAGGAAATTTTGAAATCATATATCCAGTCTAATTTAGTTTCTTATTTTTTTATTAGAGGAAAAGGCAGACAGTTGGATGCTTATAATGATGCGATTAAACGTTTTAAATATGTTTGTCGGTATATGGCTTTTATTGATTTAGATGAATATTTAATGCCTACAATTCCTTATCAACCGATTGAGAAAATCGTGGACGAAGCAATAACTAAGTATGGAAAAGGTGCTTCGGGAATAGGGGTTAATTGGGCTATATATGGTTCATCCGGTTACGATAAGGCTCCTAAAGGATTGATAACACAGGTATTTAATCATCGAGGAAATAATAGAGCTGTGGGCAATGCCCATATAAAAACGATTTGTAATCCAAGAAGGGTGAAGGATTATATTTCTCCACATTATCCTTTGTATCAATTGGGGGCATATTCAGTTAGTGAAACTGGTGATGAAAGATTGTATGTATGGTTTTGTGACAAACGGGAATATGTTAATATTAGGATCAATCACTATTATACTAAATCGAAAGAACAGTATTTAGGCAAAATAGCCAGAGGATTAGGAGATAGAGTGGGTGAGTATAAAGTTGGGCAGTTTACGAAATATGATCTAAATGAAATAAAAGATGATTCAATGAATGCATATGCGGCAAAACTAAATGAAAATCTCAAGAACGAATAATAAAATATTAGGATTTTATTGGGGAAGGATTATAAGCTCATCGCAAAGATTTTATATGAAAAAATCACAAGAGGATTTGAGTGAAATTAATGAAGAGTCTGTGTTCATCCGCCAATTCTGAGCCATCAGCGTATCAATTCCCCACAGAGTTTTATTTCACCACCAATCACACAGATGGATTTACATGTCGTGGTGTAACCAATAACTATTATTTATGAAAGTTTCTATTATCACTTCCTGCTTCAATCGGGAAGCGACCATCGCACATGCCATTGAAAGCGTACTGGCACAGGATTATCCGGACATTGAATACATTGTGGTGGATGGAGACAGCCGGGACCGTTCGTTACAGGTAATTGAACGGTACAGCGATCGCATTACCCGGATTATCTCGGAGCCTGACAGCGGGATGTACGAGGGGATCAATAAAGGAATACGGGTGGCGACGGGCGATATCGTGGGGCTGCTGCATTCGGATGATTTCCTTTATGCTACGGATATCATCAGCCGGATTGTAAAACGGTTTGAGGAAACCGGTGCGGACTTTGTGTATGGGAATGGGCTGTTTGTTGATGCAGACGACACGAACCGGGTGGTGCGCAACTGGATAGGGGGAAGCTACAGGAAATGGAAGGTGCGGCACGGATGGTTGCCGCTGCATCCTACCTGCTACATCCGCAAGGCCTGCATGGACCGGTTGGGACTGTATGACGAAAGTTACCGGATTGCAGCGGATTCGGATCTGCTGTTCCGCTATCTGTATGAAGCGGATCTGAAAGTGGAATACCTGAACGAATATATTGTAAGGATGCGGATGGGAGGACTAAGCACGGACAGCAAGCGGAGGAAACAGATGTGGGAGGAGGATGTGCGGATGTACCGGAGTCATGGAATGCCTGCTGTATGGACCAAACTGCAAAAGATGGCATGGAAGGTGCCGCAGTTTGTCCATTTGGGTAATCTGTGGTGAAAAAACACAGATAAACACAGATTTACGTAGAATAAATAAGTCTACTCAAGTTTCGCAAGTGCGAAACTTACAGGAGTTAAAGAAGTTAAAAGAAGTTATCGCCCACCAAGGTGGGCTTAGAAGTTAAAAGCCAATAGACAAGAAAATGAAGAACAAGATAAATGAAGAATGATGAATGATGACTATTCCTTAGTATAAATATTAAAAAAGAGGTTTTGAGCGAAGCTAATGATGAATGATGACTATTCCTTAGTGTAAATATTAAAAGAGGTTTTGAGCGAAGCTAATGAAGAATTTATTAACCATTCACCATTTACCATTTACCATTTACCATTTACCATTCACCATTTACCATTCACCATTAACCATTTACCATTCATAAAAGGTATCGGCTTAACTCCTTAACTCCTTAACTTCTTAACTCCTTAATTACCAGAAAAATATTAAATCCGAAACTTAAGTATGGAAACTCTTTTCTTTTATTTCCTGCGTAGAGGATTGTGGGAAACGGAAGAAGAATATAAGGGTGAAAGGACTATCGGACCGGAGGATTGGAAAAGACTGTTTGCGATGGCGTATGAGCAGGCAGTGACCGGATGGCTGATAGACGGCGTGGGCCGGACGGCCATGCGCCCGGATAGCAGTGTGTGGGAACAGTGGCTGTTTCATCTGCTTTATCTGGAACAGATGAACAGACTTGTGGAACGCTGTGGACAGCAGTGGCTGGAAAGACTGGAGAAAGCCGGAATGCCTGCTTTTGTGTTCAAGGGGGCGTCGGTGGCTTTGTGGTATCAGCAGCCATTGCATCGCAGTCCGGGGGATGTGGATGTGGTATTGAAGGATGGCTGGAGTCGGCTGAAACCTATGCTGACAGAAGCCGGTATTGCATTTCGGGATGAAAACGGAGACATCGTGGTGCAGGAGAATGAACGGGTACCGGTAGAACTGCATGCCCGGTGGGAGTATGTATACAACCCGGTGGTGAATGCTCGCCTGCAACGCTTGTGCGAAGAAGCAGACGAAACGGACCGGGAGCTGTATCTGGTCTGCCTGATGCTGCACATACGCAGGCATTTTCTGACGTACGGCATCGGACTGAAACAGGTATGCGATGTGGCGGTGATGTTGCGGCATGCCGAACTGGACGGGAAGAAAGTAGCGGCTTTGCTGAAACGGCTGCATGTGGAAAGATTCGGCCGGATTCTGTTTGGATTTATCGAGAACTATATAGGAGGAACAGAGGCTTATCCCTTGAAACCGGTCAGACGGGGAAAAGGGGCTGAGCTGTTTAGGAACGTCGTGCTGAAAGATGGTTATCGCCTGAAAATGGAACGGGAGGAGAAAGCCCGGAATATGCGTTTCAGGATAGGCCGCATTGTGGGAAATGCCTGGTTCTGGGTACGGCGCGGGTGGACGCTGCTGGGTATTATGCCCGGTGAAGTGATGAGCTTTCTGGCGTACAAGGCGGGAAAGCGGATTTTTAGGCACGGATGACACGGATTTTCACAGATTGGATTTTTAAGTTTCGTAAGTGCGAATTGAAACCTAACAACCTTCCAGAAGGAGGGGAGTCTGATACCACTTCAGGAATGAAGAACAAAAAAATGAAGAATGAAGAATGAGGACTATACTTCTATGTGAAAAATCAAAAGATTTTTTGAGCGAGGCTAATGAAGAATTTCTACGACTCATTCTCCATTCTCAATTCTCAATTCTCAATTATCTATTAAATCAATTAATATGTATGTAGAACGTATGGGAAAAACGGTAGACTATTTTTCTTGTGGATCACCATTGGACTGTCTCGGAAACCGGTTGCTGAAACGGGCGTTCGATTTTGTCTGTTCGCTGGTGTTCCTTTGTACTTTGTTTCCGGTACTGGTCATAATTGTTGCCATTATGACGGAGTCGACGATGCCCGGAAGGCTCTTCTTTGTACAGAAACGGACGGGATGGAGAGGAAGGACATTCCGATGTATAAAGTTTCGTACGATGAGGGCCAGTGCCGATGCGGATACCCGGCAGGCTACGCGGACGGATGCGCGGATTACCAAATGGGGACACATTATGCGGAAAACCAATCTGGACGAGATGCCGCAATTCCTGAATGTGCTGATGGGAGACATGAGCATTGTAGGACCGCGGCCACACATGGTGAAGCATACGGAGGAATATTCGAGGCAGATAGATGAATACATGGTGCGGCACTGCATAAAACCGGGCATTACGGGCTGGAGCCAGGTAAACGGTTTCCGGGGAGAAACACCCAGGCTGGCCGATATGAAAAACCGGGTGAAGTATGACATCTGGTATATCAAGAACTGGAAATTTACGCTGGATTTGTACATTATTTGGAAAACAGTAGAGAGTTGCTTCTTTACGGATGCGAAGGCGTATTGATTTGATTAGTTGGTTAGTTGGTGAGTTGATAAGTTGATGAGATGGAGAGTTAGTGAGTTGAAAGGGGAGATGTTTTACCACAGATTTCTCAGATTATTTCGGATTGAATCATTAACTAATCTGTAGATGAGGATGTGCTGAAACTTAGTTATGTTATCTGGCTCCCCTCCTTCCAGAAGGAGGAGAGTCTCGGATACTTACCCTCCCCACGCGGCATCTTGAATTTAATCTGTGTTGTAATCCGTGGTGAACATTGAAATATAACCTCTGTGTCCTCTGTGGTGAAAACACTTTTAATTGAAAATATTTTTTGAACATTAATTATAAACAGAAATGAGAAAATTTGTATGGAGTATGCTGGTGTTGCTGTCCGTAGGATGGGGCAGTGCATCGGCGCAAGAGATCGTCAGCAGTGACACGACGGTATGTGAAGTCAATCAGACTCCGCAACCGACGGATGATCATTACCGGATTGTGACCAATCGTTTTTGGGACAACTGGTTTATTTTGGCAAATATAGGTGAGCATGCTTTCGTGGGTGACTATGGCAGCGTAGGAAAGTTCTCGGGGTTATTATCGCCGGACTTTAATGTGGGAATCGGTAAGTGGTTTACACCGGGTATCGGTGCCAAACTGCAGTTCGGTATCGGTAATTCGAAAGGTTACAGTAAAGAAGATACTTATTACACATATGGTGACTGGTTGACCAATGGAGACGGGGTGCCCTACTTGAAGTCGAAAAACAAATGGTGGGATCTGAATGTGAGTGCCATGTTTAATCTGTCACGTTTGTTTTGCGGTTACGAAGGCAAGATATCGGACAAGCTGATGAACCAGTTCATTGCGTCGGTAGGTATTGGCGGATTGCATCATAGGGACATTCCACAACAGCGTAACGAATGGAGCGGGCATTTTGAGTTGCAATACAGCCGCTTCTTTGATAAGGAAAAGAAGTTTTCATTGGATTTGAAAGCGCGTGCCATGTTGTATCAGACCAATTTCGATGGTATTACTTTGAAAAGTACGGGAGAAAACAGTGTGTGGTTTGATGCCAATTTAGGATTCAGTGTGGGCTTTACTTATTACTTCAAAAAACGCCATTGGGACAGATGTCTGCCGTGTGAGAACCCTGTATACATCAACAACGTGATAGCTGCACCGGCTACCATCGTCAACGAGTGTCCGGAATACGGAGTACTGGAATTCTATGTGTTCTTCCCGAACAACTATTCAGGACGTAACGATGCGCCGACCATGGTGGATGCGCCGGTGAACGCCATCGATTACCTGGCTTCGGGTATCTTTACCCAAACCAAGTTTGACAATACGGATGCAGTGGCTCAGCGTCTGGCATCGGGAGCCAGTCTGTCGGGGCTGAAGACTTCGGACATACCGACCCAGAAAGCTGGGGAAGCACCGGAGATTGCAGGGGTGACGCGCGGATATGAAATGTCGCTGTCGCCGATTTCACTGAGCATGGACGCTGAAAGTATGAACCGTTTCAAGGAACAGACCGGTTACTACTATGCACCGATGTACTGTCAGGGAAATACATGGCACTATCGTGTTGATACGGAAACTGCCATGCAGAAACTGATCAGTGAAGATAATTATAAAGAGGGACAGTCGTTCGGACTGAACGCACACAGCGGACTGGGCATTGTAGAACAGAACATGCGCCCCGGAGCCGACTCGAAGCTGGTCAGCTTTGCGGATATATATGCGGCTGTAGAGAATAACAAAGGAAATGTGGCACTGGCCAGTGACTCGGCTACGGTGGGCAGACTGAACGAGATTTTTGAAAAGGGACGTCTGCTGTATGTGGTGGCTGAAGGTCTGGCAACCAGCCAGGACAACTACATTGGCGAAAATGCTGAGGAGATTGGTCTGGAACGTAATAAGAAACTGGCTTACAACCGTGCCTTTACGGTAGTGAACTGGTTGAAGACAAATCCGAAATTCAAGAATATGCCTGGAAATGCCTTCCTGGTAAATGCGCTGGTGAACCCGGTTGTGGAACTGAACGATGAAAGTGTACAGGGATTGAACGCCAAGGTAAAGCGTAGTGTAAAGGTAAGGATATTCTATGCAATTGACTAATGTTTTTGATATTCTTTAGGAAGTTAAGAAGTTAAAGAAGTTAGAGAAGTTAAGCCAATACCTTATGAATGGTAAATGGTTAATGCTAAATGGTTAATAAATTCTTCATTCTTCATTTTCTTGTCTATTGGCTTTAACTCCTAACCCACCTTGGTGGGCGATAACTCCTTTTAACTTCTTTAACTCCTGAAAGTTTCGCACTGCGAAACTTGAGTTCTTAACTAAAAAAAGTCACCGTGAGGTGATTCGGGAGCCTGCTTTGAGCTTAGCGAAGCCGGGGCAGGCGTTACTTATCTATCGAGATAAGTGATTGTTTGTTTTGTTTGTCAAGCCATGTCGCTTTTTAGCGGCATGGCTTGTTTTCGTTTTGCAAAAAGAGGATGAAAAAGTTTTTTGATAATGAAATTTTGATGGCAGAGATTGCCGGATGGTTGCGGGAAGGAAAAACGGTGACCATACCGGTGAAAGGAAACAGTATGAAACCGTTTTTGACGGACGGACGGGACAAGGTTACGCTGTGTGGCTGCCGGGCTGAAGAACTGTCGCCGGGAGACGTGGTGCTGGCTGGTGTGAACGACGGCGGAAGTACCGTGCTTCACCGGGTTGTAGAACGGCGGGGAACCCGTTTGCTGTTGCAGGGAGATGCCAATGAGACAACGGAAGAGACCGGGCTGCAGGAGGTGCTGGGAAAGGCGGTTGCCATGGAACGCAAAGGGCGGACGTATGAAGTGGATGGAAAGGTTTGGCGCTGCTATTCGGCCGTCTGGATGAAGGTGTTGGCTGGCAGGCGTTACCGGCAGAAGGTTCGCGGTATGTTGGCTTATTTGAGGCAGGCATTGGGCGGGCATGGCAGGAGTGTAGGGCTGAGCTGCCTGACAGGGGTGCTGTCGGTGGGGCTTTCGCTGCTGTTTATCTATTTTTCAAAACAGGCTATTGACGCGGCTACAGAGGGGAGGGCGGAGGAACTTCCGCTTTGGGCTGGCGTGTTGGTCGTGAACATGCTGCTGCAACTGGCGTGCAATGCATGGGACAACTGGGTGGCTGTGCGGGCACAGGTCGGGACGGGAAACGGATTGAGATACCGGATTTTCGGTCACCTGTTGCGGAGCCGCTGGAAGGAACTGGAACGTTTCCATACCGGAGACGTGATGAACAGGGTAGCAGGAGATACAGCAACTCTGACCAGTCTGCTGACGATGACTCTACCGGCCTTTGTGATTCTGGGCATACAGCTGCTGGCGGCTTTTGCTTTCTTTTACTGGCTGGATGCGCGACTGGTCTGGCTGGTAGTAGGGATTCTGCCTTTTTTCCTGCTGGGAAGCCGGCTGTACATGAAGCGTATGTACGGTTATGCAAGCCGGATCAGGAGGACGGACAGCCGGATACAGGCGGTGATTCAGGAAAGTCTGCAGCAGCGGAATGTGGTACGGGCTTTGGAAATAGGCAGGAAACGGCTTCATAGGCTGGAGGGGGAACAGGAGAGTTTGCGGATGCGCCTGCTGAAGCGTACCCGTTTCTCGATATGGATTCGTGCTTGTGTGTCGGGGGCTTTCTCAGGTGGCTATCTGGTGGCATTCTGTTGGGGAGTATGGGGACTGAGTGACGGCAGCATCACATTCGGTACGATGGCGGCTTTTCTGCAACTGGTGGGGAAGATACAGCAGCCTGTATGGGACATGGCTCGGCTGATTCCTTCGCTGGTGGAGGGGATGGCATCGGTTCGCCGGTTGAGGGAGCTGGAGAGTTTGCCGGAAGAGGAAGCGGGAAGTTCTCTGCGACTGGCAGAGACGCCGGATGTGGACGTGGAAGGGATAGACTTTGCGTATGCTCCGGGGGACCGACCGGTGTTCCACAACTTTTCGTGCCGTTTCCCGGCCGGGAGCCGTACGGCGGTGATGGGTGAGACCGGAACGGGCAAGACGACATTGGTGCGACTGTTGCTGGCGTTCGACAAACCGCAGGCGGGAGCTATCCGGCTGAGAACGGGAAAGGAGACGGTGGAGGTGTCGGCGCGTACGCGGTGTAACTTTACGTATGTGCCTCAAGGGAACACGTTGTTCAGCGGGACGATCCGTGAGAACTTGCGGATGGGAAATCCGGAAGCGACGGGGGAAGAAATGTGCCGGGCTTTGCGGACAGCTGTAGCGGATTTTGTGTATGCGTTGCCCAACGGTTTGGATTCGTTTATCGGGGAACAGGGCAGCGGACTGAGTGAAGGGCAGGCGCAGCGAATTGCCATTGCCCGCGCTTTGTTGCGTAACAGTCCGATATTGTTGCTGGACGAAGCGACATCGGCGCTGGATGAGGAGACGGAACGGATATTGATGGAGAACCTGGAACGGGATTATACGGACCGGACCTTTATTTTTGTAACGCATCATGCGGCAGTGGCGGAGCGGTGCGGGCAGGTGGTGAAAATGAGGAATGAGGAATGAAGAATGAAGAATGAGGAATGAAGAATGAGGAATGAGGAATGAAGAGTATACTTCTTTGTAAAAAATCAAAAGAGGTTTTGAGCGAGGCTAATGGGGAAATTTCACCACAGAGGACACGGAGTTGCACAGAGGATTGTGTGAGGGTGAAACGCAGATGGACGCAGATTATCACAGATTATTTAGTCTGTGTTAATCGGTACTTAAATACTCACGCAGTTTTATCCGTGAATTTCCGTGTAATCCGTGCCTGGAAATAACAAAAGGTCAGCCACTTTGGGCTTTGACACACTTTCACATGAAACTTTCGGTGTGTTGCGAGCTACAGCATGGCGGCATACTTCCGCACTTGCTTCAGTCGCTCCATAAAAGAGGGGTCTGCGGCTGCCTGCTGCATGTTGCAGTCGAGCTGCATCCGCATCAGTAGCGAAGCACTGATACCCAATGCCGCCTCGAAGAGCATCGCTGTCTGTGTAGTAATCGGCCTACGGCAGTTGAGAATGTCGTTCAGCACCTTGGAGATGATGAAGTGGCATTGGAACGGGTAGAGGGTACTAAGTTCAATTGGACAGCTGATTTCGAAGGTTCACATGAGCAATTGACAGTTACCGGAGGCAGGCTGGTTGCCAGAAAGAATAATTCCGTTTCTTATCCGGTTTTCAAACGTTATGACTTTTCTAAGCTGAATAGATTTTCCAGTGTGGAACTTCCTTTTTTGTTGCCGATAGGAGGTGAAAATATCATGCAGATTATTCGGGACAATCCGTCGTTGACTACCGAGATAAGCAATTTGGTTGCGGAGTATGGATTGCAATTACTATTTGATACTTCTACACAAGAAATCAAATTCCAAAAAAAATTGGGTGAAAATACGGTGTTTTCTATTCCTTTCTTTTCGGTTTCGGCAACTTTGCAGAGATTGATTTTTTATAAATCGGTCATTGAGGGAAACCGGAATTCTGTGATTATGCTCGAAGAGATAGAAGCGCATTCGTACCCGCCATATATTTCCAAAGTGACAAACTGCATTCTGGATGATGAGAGTAACCAGTATTTCATTACGACTCATAGTCCGTATGTAGTGAATGATTTTTTGGAAAAAAAAGATAAGGATGTGGCGATATACCTTGTTGATTTACAAGATGGGAAAACCATTGTCCGCAAATTGTCAGACAATGAATTGGAAGAGGTTTACGATGACGGGATTGATTTGTTCTTTAACGGAGATATGTTCTTGAAATAACAGTTTAAACAATATGAATGACAATTGCATTATCCCTGAATGTTATATTGATACCAATCTGATTGAAACATTGGTTCCTCCCTCTCGTGGATATAACCATCTTTTATAATTTACCACGGAGGACACGGGGGGCACAGAGATTATATTTTTTTGTTTGCTTATTTGGAAACAAATAGCTACCTTTGCATTTGAAGTTAAATATGATGGAAGTAAAAAATATAAAAGTCATATTGAGTGAAGAAGCTGAAAATTTTGTGAGGCTTCAACCTGTTAAAGCGCAGCAGAAGATTACTTATAACATTCGTAAACTGGAAAGTGGAGTAATGGATAATAATCTATTTAAGAAACTGGATAATTCCGAAATCTGGGAGTTGCGCACATTGTTTAGTGGTATATGCTACAGGTTGTTCGCTTTTTGGGATACAGAAACACTTGTTGTTGCCACACACGGAATCATAAAGAAAACGCAGAAAACCCCGCAAAAAGAAATACAACGGGCAGAAGAAATAAGAAAAGAATATTTTAACGATAAAAATAATGTATTATGACAAAAATGAAGTTTGCCCCTGCAGACAATCTGGTGGATGAAGTATGGGGGAAAGTAGGGACTCCCGAAAGAGATGTGATGGAAACGCAGCTCAAAGACGAGGTAGATGCTTACTTCGTAGGGGAAGCTATTAAGAACGCACGCCTGAAACAAAACCTCACACAAGAGGAACTTGGTGAACGTATAGGTGTGAAGCGTTCCCAGATAAGCAAACTGGAAAGTGGAAAATGCTCAATTACTCTTTCCACTATGGGAAAGGTATTCCGTGCTTTGGGAATAGCTACCGCCACATTGGACTTAGGCGTGGAAGGGAAAGTTGCTTTGTGGTAGAAATGAAAAATATAATTGCACTTATTCGCTGATCACCACTACTCCTTGCTCCGCTAACTGCCGGATGAGTGCTTCGGTGTCGGCCAGTGCTTCGGGGTAGGTGACGTTGTACTCCTCGGTGAGGCATTGGGCGAGGGCTTCGGTGGTGGCGATGCCTTCCTGTAATTTTCGGATGAGGAAGACGGCTGTTTCGTTGATCATCAGCATGTGGGAAAGGTTGATCTGTTCGCCGCATCCGATGAGGATGTGTTCGCCGGCGATGGTACGGATGAGGTAGTCGGGGTGGATGGTTGCTTTCATAAATGAATGTGGGTTTTGAAAGAAAGAGAGTGTGTCAGAACTCATAGAACCACTGATTACTTTTTTACAGATGATTGCTTGAGATGAAAAATGTTTGCATCTGTGTAATCGTGGCGAGTTGTGACACACCCTCTTTTTATTATTAACGTATTCGTTGAGTAAAAGGATTATCGACAAATAACTTTCACGGGTTTCAACTCTATCTTTTCCGGTTCTTCCCACGGGCTGCGGGTTTTAGCATCGGTAGAAGACGAGGAATCTATGAATGCTTTTCTTAGGTCTTCTACATCAAAGGCCATGATAACATAGTGTATTCGGTTGAGAGTTAATGTGATATCTGGAATTTTGGCTTGAAAATATTTACTTCCTACATCTGATCCAAGATAACTCTCATCTGCGCTATTGGCATTAGGGCTGTATTTGACAAATGCATAGATGCTGAACTCAGATGCATTGATATTGGCATTGAGTGGAGATATTAAGTAATGCAAGTCTGCAGTCACGTATCCATAGCCGTTATAAGAATAGGAGCTACTGTTATCACCCCCCGTAAAACTATAATTAACGTATTCTAATGGCTGATAATTCTGACCGTTAGTAGCATAATATCCGCCTTCATCGCCTACAGCCTTGCCATTCAGCAAATCAAATTTGTGGCAGAAGTTGGGACCTAAATAGAGTTTAATATAAAAATTGCCAGGCATGATATTTTCTTCTTCTGGAAAAGTTTCTTCCCAATAATCTGTTCTTGTATTAGGATCATATATTACATTATTAGTGCTACCATTTGCAGGAACATGAGTAAACATGAAATATACCCGGAACCCTGTGCAGTGTCTTGTCATTTCAATAACGGGTTCATCTTGTTCGATTAAACTGATTAATTCATCCCGAGTATAGGTATTCGCACTCTTCAGCAGTTCTGAATTAGCATTGCTTTCAACAAATACATCCTTACCAGTTACAGGGGTAGCTCCCTCCACTTCTGCTTCCCAGTAAGGAGTGGAGATGGTAGAAAAATAGACTCTTTCAGAATTAGAAAGGGTAATACTATCGCCTGTTGAACTTTTAATAGTATATCCTCCGTCATTATCCAGTACTTCCATTTCCAAATGTATGCCCTTGCATTCGTCACAATATTCGACTTCTTTCAAGGGAATATACAGACTTTTATGGGTGCCGTCTTCCTCATTATCGGCAGAATGGATGTAGATATAGTCGTATGGATAGACAGAAGTAAACTCTCCTGTCCCTGTATTAAGTCCTCGCGTATTAATGTCTGGGTCCTCGCCCTGCTCTGCATACAGCGTGATGTCGGTAGCATATACTCCCGGTTTAACCGTCTCTGCAGGCTTGACTTCGTCCTGACTGTCCGTGCAGGACATCAAGCTCATTGTCAGCGCTGCAAGCAATACACATCCTTGGGTAATAAATCTTCTCATTTCTAAATTATTGATAGTTGTATTTATTAGTTACTTGTTCCCGGCCAATTGTTCCATTGGATTCCATTAGCCGCTGTACTGGAGCGGTGGTCGATTCGGGTAGTACCACCCGTTTCATCGACAATATGGATGCATGGACTGGCTTTATATACTGTACTGCAAATTGTTTTACTAAATTCCCATTCCACCAGCTTTATACTTGGTTTAGTGTATTCTTTCTTTTTCATATCCATCTTATTCTCTTTTTAAAGTCAAATATTCGATGCAAAAGTAAGGATTCATAATGAAAATCAGAAAGTTGGAGGGAAGGAATGAGTGTCAAATGGTCATGTTGATGTGCCAGAAAGTCAAAGGAGGGGGCACCACGGGGGACACGGAGTAGCACAGTTGAAAGAAAGAGGCATTTGTGACACTTGTGTGGTACAACAAAGAGGTAGGGGTGAAAGCTTATTTCGACCTTTTTGACTAAAAGATTTATTTCTGAATCATTTATCTTTCCAAAGACTCTCGTTTTTCCAATCGTCTGGAAAACCCATGGCCCGGACATCAATGGTCGGATAACGGCTCAAGAGAGCGTTGAATCTCGAAATAATTGAATGGTTGGGATTGATTGTATTCAGCAAGTATATAATCATGCTCAATATAAAATAGACCTGCGGTGTTCCGCTGGCCGGCAATTTGATGAAAGTATTGCGCGGAGAGCGTGGCATTAATGGACGGATGCTTAAAGTCTTGTTCCACAAGCGGCTGTGGTGTGCACAAATATTCCGCACATACACAACACTATGCAACCATGATGCGAAAACCTTATCAGCCAGTCCGAAATATGCAGCTATGGAACGCTTGATTTTTCCAGGCAAGAGATTTTCGTATAATATGGAAAGCGTTCCGAATGAGGTTATTTCCATTGTTATCCAGCTTGGCGGGAAATGGTTGGAATATTTCGACTTGAATGATTTGATGAATTCTTCATCGCTGCGGCTGTATTCGTTGTCAATTTTTGACAGTAACTTTGCATGGCGGACTGGGTTTGAGAAAAGCGAGGAATCTTCAAACCAGTACGAACCATACTGTGAAGAAAGGATATATGCTGTTTGTGTACGGACTGCAACCTCTATTTTTTCAATCTCTGCAATAATCAGTTTGCGGAGTTCACTGTCAAACTTATAGATGTTATAGGCCGTTTCAAATGTGCTACCCGGTTTGAAAATATGCTGTTGTTTGTCTGTCAGTAGAGGATACCAATAACCGCTCAAACGATAATAACTGATATTCTGTAACAGGTGCAGGGCTTTCGGTTCATCCTCGAAAACCATTCCTCTTTGTTTGAGCAGGTTTATCTGGTCTGTAAAGGATATGAGATGCTTGGGATAAGGTACCTTATTCGTTGTCATGGGTATATAAAAATAAAAAGCTCACCCTGAGCGCGCTGTTCTTACGGGAAGCGGGGTAAGCATGTTGTCGCAAAGATAACACATTTTTTCTGTCCGACAAAACTTTCATCTGCTTTTCTTTTTATATAATATATCCCTGTTACGTAAAGCCTACCACTTCGCCCGTTGGGCAGAGGGTGTCAAAACTAAAAGTAACTGACATTTTGTTATTTTTAGGCACGGATTACAGATGGTTGGACTTGGTATTCTGGAGGTAAGAGGCCTCTGTGGCACTCTGTGTAATCTGTGGTGCAATAAAAAGGTAGGGAAGCTTATTTCGACCTTTTTGACTAAAAGATTTTGGTAGATTAGGATAGATGATGTACCTTTGTATACAAAGGTTATTCTAAAGTAGTATTCCAATAAATTATATCACAGGAAATATGACTATGCTATATCCGGTTGGTATTCAGAGCTTCAAAGAAATTCGCGAAGGCGGATATTTATATGTGGACAAGACTGCATTGATGTATAATCTTGTGTCCACAGGAAAATATTATTTTCTTAGCCGTCCTCGCAGGTTTGGCAAAAGTCTGTTGACTTCCACGCTGGAGGCATATTTTAAAGGTGAGAAAGAGCTTTTTAGAGGACTTGCCATTGAATTTTTTGAAAAGGACTGGACGGAATATCCTGTACTGCATATTGACTTCAGCGGAGTTGCCTACAAGGCTGAATCTGATCTTCAGAAGATGTTGAATCAGGTTCTGACCGAATGGGAAGACAAATACGGAATAACCGCTCAGTCCGATCTTCCGGGACTCAGATTCAGACAGATTATTGATGCAGCATACGAAGTAACCGGACATAAAGTGGTAGTCCTTATTGACGAGTATGGCAAACCGATTGAAGACAACCTTACGAATGAAGAATTAAGAGAAACATACAGAACTGTACTTCAGGGATTTTACAGTACCCTGAAAGTCAAGGATGAAAAGATTAAGTTCGCTTTTCTGACGGGCGTGTCTAAAATAGGTAAAGTCAGTGTGTTCAGCGGAATGAACAACTTGAAAGACATATCTATGGTATTTCAGTATGCAGAACTTTGTGGTATTTCTGAAACTGAACTACAGAAATACTTCGATGAAAGTATTGCGATAATGGCTGCTGAGCATAAAATTTCAAAGGAAACCTGTTACCGGAAACTTAAAGAACAGTACGACGGGTATCGTTTCCACCCAGACAGTGAGGGGGTATATAATCCATTTAGTCTTTTAAACTCTCTGCAAGACAGGGAATATGGAAACTATTGGTTTGAAACTGGTACGCCCTCTTTGCTTGTCGATGTGTTGCGAAAGACAACGTTTGACATTACGACTCTTGATAATCAGGAAGTGATTGCATCGTCTCTCAATGGGGCTGATTCTATCGTTGATAATCCGGTTCCACTTTTGTTTCAGACGGGTTATCTGACAATTAAAAGTTACGATCCGGACAGTAGACTATACACGCTTGGATATCCAAACGGAGAGGTAAAAGAAGGGTTCCTTAATTCGCTGATTACTTATTATCTGCGTTCATCGAATCCCGAAGAAAGTAAAGCTAAAATTCCTAAGATGCGCACAGCGCTTATAAAAGGAAGACCGGAAGATTTTATGAATTATCTGACAGCATTTTTCGCCAATATAAGTTATCAGATACAAGGCAATGCAGAGAAAAACTTCCAATATGCGATGTATATCATACTCGATTTAATAGGTATGGATGTGCAGGTTGAACGTGCTACAAGTAGTGGACGTATAGATCTGACTGTTCAGACGAAGGAGTATATTTACATTATTGAGTTAAAAATCAATTCTTCTGTAGAAAAAGCTTTGCAACAGATTGAGGAAAAAGGGTATGCCAAACCGTTCGCGATCAATCCGCGCAAATTGTACAAAATAGGAATTAACTTCTCTACCGCTACCCGTTGCATTGAAGACTGGAAAATCGTGGGATAAAAGGGGCATGTCGCATGGTGCTGAGGATGTGCCAAAACTTAGTTATGGTATCTTACTCCCCTCCTTCTGGAAGGAGGGGTGCCCAACGGGCGGGGTGGTAGGTTTTACATCACTCTGTATATCAATACTTTATGATTTCGCCTACCACCTCCCCCTTCGGGTACTCACCCCCTCTTAACTCCCCCGTTATCAGGGGAGGACAACCTTCCAGAAGGAGGAGAATTTCAGATACCTTTGTTTTTACACACTTTTGTTGGGGTGAGGCCCCCTACCTCTTCTTCCCATACAGCTTATCGATCAGATCCGTACGGCCGATGCGGCGAAGCTCGTTGAGGATGTTTTTACGTTCTTCGGGTTTGTACCAGAAGAAGAACAGGCGCTGAGCCAGTTTCTCGCGTTGGGTACGGGCACTGAACACGGGTTCGAGGGTGTAAGGATGGTAGCCCGTATACCATGTTTCGGTGGAGACCGTCATGGGGGTGGGCGTGAAGTCCTGCACCTGCTCCAGCTGGAAGTTCAGACGGCGGGTGATGACGGCAAGCTCGGCCATATCTTCTTCCTTACAGCCGGGGTGGCTGGAGATGAAGTAGGGAATGAGCTGCTGGCGCAATCCTTCCTGGCGGTTGATGGCATCGAACTGCTTCTTGAAGGTTTCGAACTGGTTGAACGACGGTTTCCGCATGATGCGGAGCACACGGTCGGACGTATGTTCGGGTGCTACTTTCAGTCGGCCGCTGACATGGCGGGCAATAAGCTCGTGGGTATACTGACGGGTGCTGCGGTTGATTTCCGGGTCTTTGCTTTCGTGCAACAGCAAGTCGTAGCGTACGCCACTGCCGATGAACGACTTCTTGATGCCCGGCAGGGCGTCGACAGCATGGTAAATGTCGAGCAGCGGGCGGTGGTCGGTGTTCAGGTTGGGGCACACCTGCGGATGGATGCACGACGGACGTTTGCACTTGTGGCAGAGCTCGGGATTGTTGCCATGCATGCGGTACATGTTAGCACTGGGACCACCCAGGTCGCTGAGGTAACCTTTGAAGTCGGGCAGCTGCATGATGGCCTTGACTTCGCGCAGGATGCTTTCCTTGGAGCGGCTGACGATGAACTTGCCCTGATGGGCAGAGATGGTGCAGAAAGCGCAGCCTCCGAAACAGCCCCGATGGATGTTGACCGAAAACTTGATCATGTCGTAGGCGGGGATGCGTTTTCCCTTGTACTTGGGATGCGGCAGCCGGGTATAGGGCAGGTCGAACGAGTGGTCGAGTTCGGCTTCGGTAAGCGGCGGATAGGGCGGATTGACGACGACCGTCTGACGGCCTACTACCTGCAGGATGCGCGAAGCGGCGTACTTGTTGCTCTCTTCCTCGATGTGACGGAAGTTGGCCGCCTGTTTTTTCTTGTCTTTCAGGCATTCTTCGTGAGAGAAGAGAAGGATGTCGTCTTCGTGCGAAACGGGATGGGCGTCAAGGTAAGCCATCTGGGGAATGTCGGCAATGCATTGTCGGAAGTGCGAACCAACGGTACATGGTTTGGAACCGGCAGCGGACAGCCGACGGACAAGTTCGACAACAGGCTTTTCGCCCATGCCGTAGATAAGGGCATCGGCACCGCTGTCTACCAGAATGCTGGGCAGCACCTTGTCCTGCCAGTAGTCGTAGTGCGTGAGCCGGCGCATACTGGCTTCGATGCCTCCGAGTACGACGGGGACATCGGGATAGAGACGCTTCAGTATTTGGGTATAGACGATAGACGGATATTCGGGCCGCATGTCCGGACGGGCATCGGGAGTATAGGCATCGTCGCTGCGCAGACGCTTGTTGGCCGTATATTTGTTGACCATGGAGTCCATGCAGCCGGCACTGATACCGAAAAACAGGCGGGGGCGTCCCAGCTTCTTGAAATCGCGCAGGTCGTCGCGCCAGTTTGGTTGGGGTACAATGGCTACCCGCAGGCCTTCGGCTTCGAGGATACGGCCAATGACAGCCGCACCGAACGAGGGGTGGTCTACGTAAGCATCGCCGCTGAAAAGGATGACATCCAATTCGTCCCATCCACGGAGTTCCACTTCTTTTTTGGTAGTGGGCAACCAGTCTGTAAGCCGGTATTCTTTCATGGGTGGGGAGAGGGGATGAATTGTAAAGTCAGCTGTTCGCCGTTGTAGATTTCGCGGAAGCCGATCTGCTGCTCTGAAAGATATTCCTTCAGGTCGTTGAATGCCAGGGAATCATCCATGATGATTTCCAACTGCTCGCCTTCGGCAGCTTCGCATATCGCTTTCATGGCGGGGATGAGTGGACTGTAATGCCGTTGTCCGCAGGTATTGACTGTTTTCATTCTTCTTCGTCTTCTTCTGAGGGCGTCTGGTTGGGAAGCCATTGGAGGTACAACTTGATGAGTTGCTGCAGACCAAATGCCTTCATATTATTGTGGTAGATAACGTCGATGCACAGGTCGAGCAGGTCCTTGCAGTTCTCTTCCTGAGAAGCAATCAGGGAGCGGATGTTCAGTTTCAGTTTGTCGAGTACGGTTTCGTCGACAATACCGTTGCTGTCAATCAGATGGCGGAAAAGACCGTATCTTTCGATCGTAGAGAGATTCTCGTCGGAAACCTCGATGCTGCGTGTCCCGCTGGGGTTGGCTTGTATGGTGTACATGGCTTTTGAGTTTTTAAGTTTTAAGTTTTTGAGTTCTTAAGTTTTTTGAGTTTCTGAGTTCTTGAGTTTTTGGTTTTTGAGTTTGTAAGTGATCGTTTTACTTTAACTTAAAAATTCATCAGCTCATCAACTTAAAAACTCAAAAACTTAAAAGCTCATTAACTCCTTCCGTATTTCGTTTGTGGCAAAGATAGAAGTTTTTTTTGATTATTCAAAAAACTTCAGTATGGATGCCATGATGCCTGCCCTGTCTGATTCGGAACGGATAGACTCGAAGGGGAATCCCATGACGAACGTCCGGTAATCGTTTCCTTTGTAGGCAATGGCCGAGGCGGTGCGGCTGTCGGTGTAGACCATGGCGGCAAAGGCGGGTGCAGTGGGTTGGAGGCAGTCGGCCGAAGCGATGGGGCAGGTCGAACTGTTGGGGGCACTGGGAATGCTCAGGTTGCGGCCCAGGCCCTGAACGGAAATCGGATTGCCGCCGGGTTTGAACTGTCCGGCATATCTGTATTTCAATACATCCTGTGTGAATGTGCGTTCGCCTTGCGAGCTGTTCATGTCGCTGGCAACGTATGCACCACTGACTAGCAGACGGCCGCCTGACTGGCAGTAGGAGGCAAGGGCCCGCTGCATGGGGGAAGAGAGAGTCTTATAATAGACATTGCGGGCAGGATTGCTGTCGCGGTCGTCTTTCTCCATGCCCAGGATATAGTCGACGATGGGATAATCTTCGAGGCTGACGTGCCCTTCTTCGACGGCTTCGTCGCTGCACGATACGAAGCTGTATCTGCCTGCGGCCTGTATGGCTTTGCCGTGGATGAAGGGATAGTCGAAACGGTTGCCTGCTATTTTTATTCCTTCCAGTTCGTTGCCGCTTTCGCCCAGGGTGGTGCCGGCATTCTTACGGTTGAAGTCCTGCTGGTAGCCGCAGAGGGAGATGTCGTAAAGGTAAGGTACGCCGATATCCTGCGTCAGGTCGAACCCTGCCTGCACATCGTTGCTGAGGACGGCAGGACCACTGATGCGGTCGAATCCGTTGACGATGAGCACTTGTTTTTCTTCGTGGCGGGCTTTGTAGACCGACAGAATCTCGGACGGAAAACTTTCACCGCCCCGGTTGACGGCAGTCACTTTGAAAGAATAGATGATGCCCGGTTCTATCTTCATGGTATAGGAGGGACTGCTGACGCGTACACCGTTGTCGAAACCGCCTCGTCCGATGCGTGTGTAGACAATGTATTCGTTCGGACTGGCTGTCGGTTCGGCAGGGTCTGCAACCGGTTTCCAGGAAAGCTCGACCGTGTTCTTTTTACGACCGAACTGAGCGGCAAAGCGGTTGACCGGCAGGGGCTGTACGACATAGGGGCGGTCGTGCTGGGTGCACAGATATTTCAAAATGGCTTTGTAGAGCGAGCGTCCGACGGTGAACTTGAAATGCGGGTCGTGTCCCAGCCGCATGTCGGCAAAGTTCTGGTGGGACAACAATTCGACAATGGTAGAGGGAACGACGGGGAGGCGGGTTTCGCTGTAGTTGCGGTTCCACATGCTGCGGCGTGTCCAGTCGACATTGAACGTAGAGCGGAGGTCGCGCTGGAGTTGGGAGAGCAGCAGGTCGGAGAGGTCGCGGGAAGCATAGCGGTCGGTACCGGCACCCAGTGGCTCGTCGACAGTACGGGCGGTATAGATGCCCAGGGTACCGATGATACAGTCCTCCTTGCTGACTCCGGCGTCGCTGTGAAGTGCCATGCTCATTTCGAACGGGATGCCCTTGCCCGGCTCATCGGGATTGAAGACGGAGCCACCGGACAGGTAGTTGATGGTACGCGAACGGGCGTTGATGTCGTCGGCATAGTCGTTATCGGCTTCGGGACGGCCGTACACCTGTGCAGGCATGCCGGCCCATTGGGCAGCGTAACGGGCTCCTTCGAGGTAGCGGGGAAGTCCGCTGGTCTGTCCGCCCCTGGCTATGTTCCCCATTCCTCCTCCGAAGCGGACTGCATCGGCACAGACTACTCCGTTTTCCTGACTTTCGTTGCTCAGGACAACCATGCCGTAATCGTTGACTCCCTTATCGAATGAGAACGTACCCAGATAAACCCAGGTACCGCCCCCGATTTGCTGGTTGACTTTGAACTCAGTGACTCCACCGTTGTGAAAGACCAGGTATTTGGCATCGCTGACGCTTTCGGGCAAGGTCTGGTAGGATACGTATACGGCATATTCGCCGGTTTCGGGGATGTCGGGAATCCATTCGGCGAAGGCTTTTTCTTTTTTCTTTTCGGTGCGGGCAAAGCGGGCAGTGCCGTCGGTAAAGGGATTCTCTCCATCCCGGTAGACGGTTTTCCGCCAGGCGAATCCTGGCAGGGAGGCATCAGTCCAGCGGGCTTTCCGGCTTTTCTCTTCGAAATAGATGGAACGCGTCTTTACGGGAGCACCGTCGTTGTCGACGATGACTTCGTGGGATTGTGTATCACGCTCGCGTGGCGTATAGACACAGGCTCCGGCATTTTCGAGCATGGGGATGAGGTAGGGCAATACAAAGGACTGGGTGAACTGATCTTCGGTGGTGCAGAACAACCGGGGACGTTGCCAGCCCCATTGGTTCTTGCTGTTGATGTAGTACTGACCGTGACTTTGCCAGATGGCGATATGGCGTCCGGCAAGGCCGCGGGTGATGTCGTAAGGACGGGAAAGGCTACTGACCCACGGAGCAGTCTTGGATTCGAGGTTATGAAACAGGCGTTTCTTGTCTTTTTTTCCTTTGCGGTAGAAGTTGGGGATGAGGTCTTCGATGCTTCGGCCTTCGGCATACAGAGTAATGTCGAAATAGTTCACCGGTCCGGGCAGAAGCTGACGAATGCTGCGGTAGATTCCTTCGGCGATTTCGGGGCGGAAGGGCTGGTTGGCAAAGCGGTCGCCGGCATAAATATGTATCTCTTTCCGGGAATAGTCGATGCGGAAACTGTCCAGGCGGCATGTGCCGAGACGGGTAGCCGAGCAGGTGTAGTTGTGGAAAAAATTCTGTAGCCGCTCTTCGACATTGCGTTCAATGTCTTGTGCGTGCAAACTGGCGGCTGCCAGACAAAGAAGAAAAGAAAACGCGAATTTCTTCATCGGGAAAATTCTTGTAATAAAGTGACAGGAAAGAAGGATGTGTCAAAATGGGGAAGTATATTCATTATGTTAATGTCATCCTGAACGAAGTGAAGGATCTTGATACATGAATAACTGTTTTCGAGATTCTTCGCTTTGCTCAGAATGACAAAATAACAAAAGGTCAGCCACTTTGGGCTTTGGCACACTCTCCTTTATAGAGGAATGTATTCGACGAAAGCTTCCATGGCTTCGTAGCTGGCCAGACCCAGTTTGTTGTACAGGTTGGCTGTGGCGCGGTTGCGGTCTTCGCTACGTTGCCAGAACAGACGTTCGTCGTTGCCCAGGAACGGGGCGCTTTCCATCTGCGACTGATGCTTGAGGATGGAATTGCGTTTAGCACGCAGTTCTTCCGGACTGATGGGTACTGCCATTTCGATGTTCTCGATTTCCCACTCGGCCCATGCTCCGCGGTACATCCAGATGCGGCAATCCTTCAGCCATTCGGCATCTTCCTCCTTTTCGAGGTCGATAGCGGCAAATACGGCATCGGTGCAGACACGGTGTGTGCCGTGCGGGTCGGCCAGGTCACCGGCTACGAATATCTGGTGAGGCTTCACTTCGCGCAACAGGTTACGTACGATTTCCACATCGGCTTCGCTGATAGGGTTCTTCTGGATTTTGCCGGTTTCGTAGAAAGGCAGATCGAGGAAGTGGCAATGGTCGAGGGGAATGTTGTTGTACGTGCAGGCAGTACGTGCTTCGCCCCGACGGATCAGTCCCTTGATGGTCAGGATGTCGCGCGTGTCCATGTCTCCGTCTTGCTTTTCGCGCAGGTATTTGCGGATTTCAGCGTATTTTTCGTTGATCACCTGGTCTTCACTGTTATTGAAAAGCTGGTTGAAACCGTTGATGAAATGCAGGAAACGGATCACTTCCTCATCGCCTACGGCAATGTTGCCGGAAGTTTCGTAAGCTACATGTACATCGTGCTTCTGTTCTACCAGACGGCGGATGGTGCCTCCCATAGAGATGACATCGTCATCGGGATGGGGAGAGAAGACAATGACCCGCTTGGGATACGGATTGGCACGCTCGGGACGGTACGTATCGTCGGCGTTGGGCTTGCCACCCGGCCATCCGGTGATGGTGTGTTGCAGGTCGTTGAATATCTTGATGTTGACATTGTAGGCAGAACCGTAGAGTGCCAGCAATTCGCTCAAACCGTTCTCGTTATAGTCTTTGTTGGTCAGTTTCAGGATAGGTTTGCCGGTAAGCTGACACAGCCAGACAATGGCGCTCCGGATGAGCTTGTCGTTCCACTCGCATGAAGTGACCAGCCACGGGCGTTGGATACGGGTCAGGTTGGCAGCTGCTGACAGGTCGATGGCGATGTGCGCATTGTTGTGGGTCTGCAGGTAAGATGCCGGAATTGTATCGGTGATGTTGCCTTCGACACACTCTTTGATCATTTGCGCCTTTTCTTCACCCCAAGCCATCAGGTATACTTTCTTTGCAGCGAGAATGGTGGATACGCCCATGGTGATGGAGCTGATGGGAGTATTTTCGATGTTGCCGAACATCTTGGAAGCTTCGTTGCGTGAAGCGTTGTCCAGCAAAATCAGACGGGTGGTGGAATTCAGTCGCGATCCGGGCTCGTTGAAGCCAATGTTACCAACACGTCCGATGCCCAACACTGCAACATCGATGCCTCCAAAGCTTTCGATGCGCTGTTCGTACAGGCGGCAATATTCGAAGATGGTATCTTTGGCGATGCTGCCACTGGGGCTGAAAATATTCTGCGGGTCAATGTCTACGTGGTTGAGCAACATTTCCTTTAAAGAATTGAGGTTGCTGCTTACCGCATTTTCTGACAATGGGTAGTATTCGTAAAGATTGAACACGATGACGTTGCGGAAACTCAGTCCTTCTTCACGATGCATACGGATGAGGGCTGAATATACGTTACGCGGAGAATTGCCACCGGCTAAAGCTAAAACGCAGAAGCGGCCTGCTTTCTGCTTGTCGCGGATGATCTGCGCAATGTCGAGAGCAACCAGGTTGGCACCTTCTTCGGGTGATTCATAAATGTCTGTCGGTATCTTTTCCAGTCGGGTAAGGACGGAACGTTCGAATGCATTCTCAGGTCTGTAGTACCTGGGGGATACTCTGTTGAGAGTGATTTGAGAACTTAGATTGGTTTTCATAAACTTGTGATATTATAAATGGTTATAATCGTTTTTGAGTCTTTAAGCTGATGAGTCGCAGATTGGGTATGCTCTTGTTGAAACTTAAATCTGAAAAACAAACTTGCCAACTCAAAAACAGATAAACTTGCAAACTTAAAAATATCTTTATGAGAGTGTATTGGTTTCGGGGATCAACCGGCCCATAGCCCATACTGCTCTGATCTTGAGATCGTCGTCCATGACGATGATATCGGCGTCTTTTCCTTTCTGGAGTGAACCTTTGCGGTCGTAGACTCCCATGATACGCGCCGGTGTTTCCGAAGCCATACGTACAGCATCGGCCAAAGGTATGTCGGCCTTTTGCACCATTGTACGTATCAGACGGTCCATTGTGGCAATACTGCCGGCCAGTGCGGAACGGTCGGCCAGCTTGCATACACCGTCTTCGATGATGACGCGAGGGTCGAATGCTTCCTGGCTGTCGCTGGCTGCGCAAGCCAATGCATCGGTGATGAGACAGGTGCGTTCCACACCTTTTATCTTGTAGACAAGGCGCAGGATCGTGGGAGGCACATGTATGCCGTCGGCAACTACTTCTACTGTCATGTCGTCCAACAGGTAGATACTTTCTACCGTACCTTCGTACTTGTATTCACGACGCTTGTGGAATCCGGGCATGGCATTGTAGAAATGAGTGGCATGCGTATATCCGGCTTCGTAGGCTGTGCGGATGTCTTCGAATTCAGCCTGTGTATGGGCGACTGATGCCAATATGCCTTTGGCTGAAATGTATTTGCCAAACTGCATGGCGCCCGGTAGCTCGGGAGCTGCATCCCACCGCTTGATACAATTCCATTTTTCTACAATGGGGATATATTCATTGGGGTCGGGGTTTTTGATGTTTTCGGGCATCTGACCGCCGGCCATTGCCATATTCAGATAGTGGCCTTCGAGATGCAGGCCCAATATGGGGCTGTCTTTTTCCTGCATCAGTTTCGTACATGTTTCAGCAGCCTGTTCGATCATAGGCACTGTGGATGAAGACAAGGTGGGGAAAATACTGGTTGTGCCGTAACGCATGTGCGTGTCTACAGCTGTACGGAACGCATCTTCCGTACATTCCATAAAGTCGCGTCCTCCTCCACCGTGGGCATGGATTTCTACACCACCAGGCAATACATACATGCCTTTGACATCGATCAGCTGGGCGCCGATTACGGCGAGGTCGCAATTGGTTACTTCCAATATTTTATTGTCCCTTATCAATACGGAACCGTCTTTAAGCCATCCTTGAGGAGTAAGGATGCGTGCGTTGATTAATTGAGTCAACATAGGATTTAGTTGGTTAGTTTATTAAGATTAAGTATTTTCTTGCCTGTGTGATAAAAACACACTTCAAAATACAAATGTAGGGACTTTTTGCCTATGTTGCACTCATTTATTGCAGGTATTTTCTTTAAAAAGTCAAAATAAAGCTGTCAAAAGATATAGGACGCATTGGAAAATGATAGAAATATATGCCTTTGAACGCTTTCAAATCAGGTTTGGCTAAAAAACGTGGAAGTGGTGTAGTTTAAAATTCTTTAAAAAGAAGGCTCTATGCAGATATTTCTTTATGTTTGGGGTGTTATATACTTAAGTCTTGGATTTATTAAAATTAATAGGGTGCAAAAGGCCTATGATTAAGCATTAAAAGCGGGAAATGAGATCTTGCTATGCTGTTGCTCTTGACTTTGGCAAAGTGAGTGTCTCTATAACGATTTAACTTTGGGAAGAATATCAAACAACGTAACTTAAATATTTAACCGTTTATGAAAAACTGGAGAATTGAAGCGATTATTATCGCCATCGGTATCATTATGCTGGGTGTGATGATACGAAACGGTATCAACGATTTTAGAGAAAAAGATCGGGTGGTAACAGTGAAAGGATTGGCTGAAATGGAAGTTCCGGCTGATAAAGTTGTATGGCCCCTGATGTATAAGGACATCGGGAATGATCCGGCTGTGCTGTATGCTAATCTGGAACAGAAAAACAAGGCAATTGTGCAGTTCCTGAAATCGAACGGAATCAGTGATGATGAAATCAGCATTGCACCGCCCGAAGTAATAGATATGCAGGCCGAACGGTATGCCGACCGTAATGTGAACTATCGCTATAATGCCACTTCGGTGATAACCGTGACATCGAAAAATGTGGATAAGGTGCGTAAATTGATGTCAGAACAGGCCGAACTGATGAAACAGGGAATCACGATAACGGGAGGGGATTACCGGTATAATGTAGTGTATGAGTTTACGGGACTGAATGAGGTAAAGCCGCAGATGATAGAAGAGGCAACCAAGAATGCACGGGCCGCGGCTGAAAAATTTGCCAAAGACTCGGACAGCAAGCTGGGTAAGATACGGAATGCGTCGCAGGGGCAGTTTACGATTACCGATCGTGACGCCAATACACCTTATATTAAAAGTATACGTGTGGTGACTACCGTGAATTATTATCTGAGAAAATAGAAAAACGGTCGGCATCTTGCCATACGGGAAACTTCTTCCGGAAGTTTTGCAGTTGATTGAAAGAGAGTGTTGCGGTCGCAATGCTCTCTTTGTCGTTAAGGACGGACGCCAGCGCTTCTCCTTTGGGCGAGTACAGGATGCTTCCTCCGTTGTAGATAAGTCCGTTTCCGTCTGTACCGATCCGGTTTACTCCACATGTGTAGCAGAGGTTTTCCTGGGCGCGTGCCTGAAGCAGGATATCCCAGGCACTGCGGCGGGAAGAGGGCCAGCTGGCTACATAAATTAGCAGATCGTATTCGTTGTCGACATTGCGGCTCCATACCGGGAAACGCAGGTCGTAACAAATTAGCAGTAGAATGTGCCAACCTTTGTAAGTGATGATTGGACGTTGGTTGCCAGCTGTGTATTGTTCGCCTTCCATGCCGATGCGAAACAGATGCCGCTTATCGTAAAAGTGGCTTTCGCCTTCGGGGGTAAGGAAAAAGCCACGGTTGTAATAGTGTTGTACCGAAACGGGGTCGGAATCGCTTGCAATGAAACTCCCGGTAATGGCCATCTGGTATTGTTTGGACCATTGCTGCAGGCTGGTAATGGTCTCTCCGGTCACAGGTTCAGCCAAGGCTGCGGGTGACATGCTGAAACCGGTCGAGAACATTTCGGGCAAAACAAGGATGTCCGTTTTTCCACAGAGGGATTGCAGTTTCTCGTGTACGCGGCGAAGGTTTTCTGTTTTGTTTTCCCAAATGATGTCTGTTTGCAGAAGGCTGATGCGTAATGAGTCCATAGCAGGGGTGCGTGATAGAAGTTTGTTATACATCTCCAATCGTGAAATTGGCAGGATGTTTGCCCCGGAATGCCTTGAAGTAAAGCTTTATTTCGCGCATTTCCTTTTCGAAATCTCCTGTAGGGATGACTACTTTGGTGGCATAGATTGTTTTTGACGGATAGTCTACTCCGATGAGTACAATGGGTACCTGCGCTTTCAGGGCAATGTAGTAAAACCCTTTTTTCCATTCTGGATTGGCCTTGCGTGTACCTTCGGGCGTAATGGCCAAATGAAACTGGGTGCTGTTGGCAAATCGTTCGGCCATCTGGTCGACCATGGAAGTTCTTTTATCGCGATTGACCGGGATGCCACCGATCGCTTTGAAAAATATGCCTAAAGGGAAGAAAAACCATTCTTTTTTCATCATGAAGCAGGCTTTCCGTCCAAGTGAACCGTAGAACAGCTTTCCGATGAAAAGATCCCAATTGGACGTATGAGGAGCGGCACAAATTACGCACTTGTCGTAATTGGGCACTTCCAGACGGGTTTTCCATCCCAATAGGCGGTAAAAGATGAAGCTATAAAAGGATTTCTTCATTATTTATCCTAATTTGCTCATGGCATCAATAATCTCGTTCACTTTAGCGTTGAAGTCTGAATGGAATTTTTTATAGAATCCTTTTACATTGCCCGGTTCGGTGTGGCTGATGCGACTGATAAACTCGTCTTGCATGTTCAGAATTTCGCCCATCAGTTCGTCAGCTTTCTGCTTGTCTGCTCCCGGAACAAATTTACTGATAACCAGACATTCGGTAAACAACTCTCCTGCAATATAGTTAACGCTCTTCTTCAAATTCTTTCTGCTTGCCATAATTTTCCGTTTTTTTAGTGAATAATTGGTTTTCCAAAAATATAGAAGGCTCGATTCTTTACAGGCCAGGACGAAATTGAATGATTCTTTCCTGCAAATAAAAAGCCTGCTAAAAAGTCATTGCCTTTTATTTTCGGTAAAGATACTACTTTTTTATCAATAAAAGGAAAAAAGAAAATATTTTTAGAACAACGCTTGGGCATATTTGTGTTTGCCAGAGAATGGGGTGGTGTGGAAAAAGTCTACAGGCTGATGTGGAGTTTCTACACAATCCACATTGGCGGATTGGTTGGACGGAAGGATTTTAATATGGCTTTATTTGTTGAAAACGAGAGATTTGCGTATCTTTGTATTCCTTAAGTCGGTTTTGGCATCGGACTTGCATTCTTATATCAGAAAATAACAGGGTTAAATTTAATAAACAAACAAGCATGAAACTGTTTTTTACAAAAAAAGAATTGAAGCTGAAGAGAAAGAGAGTTATAGGCATGGTTGCCTGTATGGCTGTATTGGTGGGCGGATACATCATCTGGACATGGCCTGAAAAAGTTCAACCTCAAGTTCCTATTGTAATGGTAGAACCTGCTGCTACCGAGGATGTAGAAATTTACGGCGATTATGTGGGACGTATCAGAGCACAGCAATTTGTGGAAGTACGTGCACGTGTGGAAGGCTTTCTCGAAAGTATGGAATTTGCCGAAGGTACTTATGTAACTAAAAACCAGGTCTTGTTTGTCATAGACCCCAAACAATATCGTGCCAAAGCTGATAAAGCGCGGGCACAGTTGCGTAAAGATTCGGCTTCGGTGAGAAAAACCAAGCGCGATTTGGAACGTATACGTCCTTTGTTCGAACAAAACGCTGCCAGTCAGCTCGATCTGGACAATGCTATTGCGGCTTATGAAACGGCCGTGGCCAGCATGGGTATGAGTCAGGCCGATCTGGATCAGGCAGAACAGGAATTGGGATATACGTGGGTACGCTCGCCGATATCGGGACACATCAGTGAACGTTATGTCGATCTGGGTACGCTGGTGGGTACAGCTGGAAAATCATTACTGGCTACAGTGGTCAAGAGTGACACGGTGCTGGTAGATTTCAGTATGACAGCACTCGACTATCTGAAAAGTAAAGAACGTAACGTAACTTTGGGACAGAAAGATTCCACCCGTTCGTGGCAGCCTACTGTTACCATTACTTTGCCTGATAATAGTGTATATCCTTATAAAGGTTTGGTGGACTTTGCCGAACCGCAGGTTGATCCTAAAACAGGTACTTTCTCGGTTCGTGCCGAGATGCCTAATCCTGACCGGGTGCTTCTGCCTGGACAGTTTACCAAGGTAAGATTGCTGCTCGACGTACGTGAGAATGCAACCGTCATCCCGCAAAAGTCGCTTATTATAGAAAAAGGTGGTGCGTATGTGTTCGTCATGCGTCGTGATTCGACAGTGGAACGCCGCTTTATCGAACTGGGACCTGAGTTCGGAAACAGTGTAGTTGTAGAGCGTGGATTGGCACACGGCGAAATGGTAGTGAGTGAAGGCTATCATAAACTCAGCCCGGGTATCAAGGTACGGGTAGGAGAAGCTGTACCTTCTCAGGAAGAGGAAGAGAATAAGAAGTCATAACCTAAACGCAGAACCAGTAGCATGAAAGTAAGTTTTTTTATAGACAGGCCCGTTTTTTCGGCTGTCATATCTATATTGATTGTCATTGTGGGTATCATCGGTCTGACGATGCTCCCTATTGACCAGTATCCTCAGATTACTCCGCCGGTTGTGAAGATCAGCGCATCGTATCCGGGAGCCAGCGCGCTGACCGTTTCGCAGGCTGTGGCCACTCCGATCGAACAGGAATTGAACGGTACGCCGGGTATGCTTTACATGGAGTCGAACAGTTCCAATTCAGGAGGTTTTGCGGCAACCGTCACATTTGATATTTCTGCCGATCCTGACCTGGCGGCTGTAGAAATTCAGAACCGTATCAAACTGGCAGAATCGCGTTTGCCGGCCGAGGTGGTGCAGAACGGTATTGAAATAGAAAAGCAGGCAGCCAGTCAGTTGATGACGCTCTGCTTGACGTCGGATGATCCTAAATTTGACGAAATCTATTTAAGTAACTTTGCTACCATTAATGTGCTCGACCTGTTGCGCCGTATTCCCGGAGTAGGACGTGTGTCGAACATCGGAAGCCGTTATTATGCCATGCAGATCTGGGTGGATCCGGCCCGTCTGGCCAATTTTGGTCTGACAGTGCAGGATGTACAGAATGCATTGAAGGACCAGAACCGTGAATCGGCTGCCGGTGTATTGGGTCAACAACCTGTAACAGGACTTGATATTACAATTCCTATTACTGCTCAGGGACGTTTGTCCAGTGCGGCCGAGTTTGAAGAAATTGTGCTTCGTGCCAATGCTGACGGTTCACTGATACGTTTGCGCGATGTGGCACGTGTTTCGCTCGAAGCGCAGTCGTACAATACGGAGAGTGGTATCAACGGTGGAAATGCAGCAGTGTTGGGTATATACATGCTGCCGGGAGCCAATGCCATGGAAGTGGCTGAGAATGTGAAGAAAACAATGTTGGAAATCAGCAAGAGTTTTCCCGAAGGGCTGTCGTATGAGTTCCCCTTCGATATGACGACTTACATATCGGAATCCATTCACGAGGTATACAAGACATTGTTCGAAGCATTATTCCTGGTAATTGTGGTGGTATTCCTTTCGCTGCAGAGCTGGCGTGCTACCGTGATTCCGATTGTAGCTGTGCCTATCTCGCTGATCGGTACTTTCGGATTCATGCTTATCTTCGGATTTTCGCTCAATATATTGACTTTGTTGGGATTGGTGCTTGCCATCGGTCTGGTGGTGGATGATGCCATTGTGGTTGTGGAGAATGTAGAGCGTATTATGGAGGAGGAACATCTGAACGCTTACGAAGCCACCAAGAAAGCCATGGACGGACTGACCAGTGCTTTGATAGCCACTTCGCTTGTTCTTGCTGCTGTGTTTGTGCCGGTTAGCTTTTTGTCAGGTATTACAGGACAGTTGTATCGTCAGTTCAGTGTGACGATTGCTGTGTCGGTATTGCTTTCGACGGTAGTGGCATTGACGCTGAGTCCTGTGATGTGTTCGCTGATCCTGAAGCCGACTGATCCCAATAAACCTAAAAACCGTGTGTTCCGTGCCATTAACCGCTGGCTCGACTTGGGCAATCACCGTTATGTGGCTATTATCAAGCGTGTCATTAAGAATCCGCGTAGAGTGATGGCTGGTTTTGGAATGGTACTGGTGCTTATCTTTGTATTTTATCGACTGATACCGACCAGCTTCTTGCCTGTAGAAGATCAGGGGTATTTCACAGTAGAGCTGGAAATGCCGGAAGGTACTACTTTGGAACGTACACGTACTGTGACAGACCGCGCCATAGACTTCTTGATGAAGATGCCGGAAGTGGAGTATGTTCAAAGTGTTGCCGGTACCAGCCCGCGTGTGGGAACAAGTCAGGCGCGTAGTCAGCTGACAGTGATTCTGAAGGAATGGAAGGAGCGTGACGATACGACTATCGATAAGATTATGAACCGTGTGAGCCGTGAGTTCAATGAATATCCCGAGTGTAAGGTATATCTGTCGACTCCGCCTGTTATTCCGGGACTGGGTACATCGGGAGGTTTTGAAATGCAGCTCGAAGCTCGTGGTGATGCTACGTACGAAAATCTGGTACAGGCAGCCGATACTTTGATGTATTATGCGTCGCAACGTAAGGAGCTGAGCAGTCTGTCCTCGTCATTGCAGGCCGAGATCCCACAGCTGTATTTCGATGTAGACCGCGACAAGGTGAAAATGGTGGGAGTGCCTATGGCCGATGTGTTTTCAACGGTGAAAGCCTATACGGGTTCGGTTTATGTGAACGACTTCAATATGTTCAACCGTATTTATCGTGTGTATTTGCAGGCAGAAGCATCTTATCGTGAGCATCGCGATAATATCAACCTTTTCTTCGTAAGAGGAAGCAATGGTGCCATGATTCCGCTTACCGCACTGGGTAATACAGAATATACGACGGGACCTGGAAGCATCAAACGTTTTAATATGTTCAATACGGCTGTTATCCGTGGTACGGCAGCTCAGGGCTATAGCTCGGGACAGGCAATGGAACTGATGGAACAGATTGCCCGTGAACATTTGCCGGATAATATCGGTATTGAATGGAGTGGATTGTCTTATCAGGAAAAGCAGGCTGGCGGACAGACAGGTCTGATTCTGACACTGGTATTCCTGTTTGTATTCCTTTTCCTGGCTGCGCTTTACGAAAGTTGGAGCATCCCCATCGCTGTATTGCTTTCGTTGCCGGTGGCTGCGTTGGGAGCTTATATGGGTGTTGCGGCATGTGGACTTGAAAATGATACTTATTTCCAGATCGGTCTGGTAATGTTGGTGGGACTGGCTGCCAAGAATGCCATCCTTATCGTAGAGTTTGCTAAAGACGAAGCCGATGCCGGAAAGGATGTTGTACAGGCTGCTTTACATGCTTCTCACTTGCGTTTCCGTCCTATTCTGATGACTTCATTGGCCTTTATCCTGGGTATGTTGCCTATGGTGATTGCCAGCGGACCGGGTTCTGCCAGCCGTCAGGCTATCGGTACGGGTGTTTTCTTCGGAATGATTGTGGCGGTTACGGTAGGAATCGTGCTGGTACCTTTCTTCTTTGTCATGATATACAAGGCGAAGAACAAGCTGAAAAAGGTGCGCTCGTAAAGGACCTGAGTTTTTATCTACAAACAATAAATAACAGATTATGATACATACCTTATATAATAGACTTTCGTTGTTTCTTGTTGCCCTTTTGTTGCTTTCGGGGTGTCAGCTGGGCAAACATTATACACGTCCGGAGCTCGAACTGCCAGCTTCGTTGCAGGATTCGGCTCACCGATCGGATGCCTTGTATACCGATACAACCAGTTTTGCCGATTATCCCTGGGAGTGGCTGTATGCGGATACTTTGTTGCAGGGACTGATTCGCAAGACACTGGTTTATAACAAAGACATGCAGATGGCTGCAGCCCGGGTGAAAGAACTGGCTGCTATGAAGCGCATTGACGTTGCCAACATGTTCCCTTCGGTCGGACTACGTGCTTATGCAGAGAAAGAAGCTGATGATTATGGTGGTGATCACTACAATCCGGATAATGAATTTGAACTGAAAGGAGTGATTTCATGGGAACTTGATCTTTGGGGAAAACTTCGCTGGGCGCGTGATGCCAGCCTGGCAGAGTTTGTCGGTTCGATTGAAAGTCGGCGTGCTTTGCAGATGAGTCTTGTGGCACAGGTGGCTCAGGCTTATTTCGAACTGGTGGCACTGGATAACGAGTTGGCTATTGTACAACAAACGTTAGAGGCACGTCGGGAGAGTCTTCACCTGGTACGTTTGCGTTATGAAGGAGGACTTATTTCTGAAATTCCCTTCCGTCAGGCGCAGGTGGAATTGGCGAAAACTGAAACTTTGGTCCCGGATTTGGAACGAAAGATTACGCTGAAGGAGAATGAATTGTCTTTCCTGACCGGTGAGTATCCGCACAGCATACGGCGGACACCTATTACGGTAGATATCGTGTTGCCCGAGAATTTGCCTGTAGGTCTTCCTTCCACTTTGCTTGAACGTCGTCCAGACGTACGTCAGGCCGAGCAGGATTTGATAGCAGCCAATGCAGCGGTAGGTGTGGCTTTTACGAGCCTGTTCCCCAGTATTACGCTGACTGCAAACCTGGGTGCTGAGAGTGAAGAACTGTCGGACATTCTGAAGTCGCCTTATCATTTGCTGAGCGGTACACTGTTGCAACCTATCTTTGCCATGGGCAAGAATCGCGCCCGTCTTAAAGCCAAGAAGGCCGCTTGCGAACGTGCTGCTTATGCCTACGAGAAGGCTGTACTCAGTGCATTCAAAGATGCCTATAATGCAATTACCGAGTTCAATAAGATTAAGGATATCTATGATACGCGTCAGCGTCTGGAACAGTCGGCCAAGTCCACGCTCGAACTGGCACAGTTACAGTATGTGAACGGAGCTATTGGTTACATGGATCTGCTCGATGCCCAGCGTACCTATTTCGATGCCCAGCTTAGTTTGAGCTATGCCATCCGTGACAAGCGTATTACGATGGTCAACCTTTACAAAGCACTTGGTGGGGGATGGGAATAAGCTGAAAAACGCAACTCTACTACGGATAACTCCGGTTTTTACAGGTTATATATCTTTTGCTTGTCAACAAGAGAAATCCCTGTGAAAATCGGAGTTATTCGTGATAAGAGTTTGTTTGGGGACCAGGATTCTTTTTGAGAGTAGGAGGCATTCAGTACAAAGAAAACCTGCCGAATTAAGATGTTGCTTTCATTCCGTCATGTTGACCGGAACGAAGCGGAACCGAATCATCTCCATACTTATTTAGAATCATAATTCTCCTATCGCTTTTAATACAAGGAACAAAATCAGCATAGCGGCAAGGCTGAAGGCCAGGAGGTTGAATAAACCTGATGTAAGCAGACACTTTACAGTAGTCTTGCCCCATCCATCGCGGTAGACGGTGTGCATGGATACAAGCTGGTAGAACAGCAACACCACAGGTGAGAGGAAGATAATGGCATCTTGTACAGTACCAGTGTTGATATCGTTGTCACGTCCCAGGTTGAATTCCCAAAGTAAGATACTTGCAGGTACGGCCATCAGTACAAGCAGGAAACTGCTCAGATGTGTGGCATGGGCAAAGTGTTCCATGTATCGCCGGCGTGGATAGAAAGCCTTAAACAGTAATGCCTGTAGGGGCAGGAGGAACATCAGGAACATGGGGGTCCACTTGGACAACTGACCCAGTACGAACGATGCCGTGGCCTGATGGTGAAGCTGGTCTTTCTGATCAATACGCGTCATCCAGTCATACGTGTCAGCTGTAATACGTCCTGTTACCGAGTCGCCAGGCATGTTGTGGTAGAACAGTTCTTCCTCATCCATTTCGCCCAGTTTGGCAGTCTTGCGCAATATGTTGGCTTCAGTCTGATTCTCCTCGTGAAGGGCAGTACGTGTCAGGCAGGAGTCGAAGAGCAGGCGGGGGATCGTGACCAGATTCAGTTCGTCGCCGCGGTCCTCGTAATGCAGACGGACAAGGCTGTCGGCCAGTGTTGCTCCGCGTGCATCCAGCACCTTGCGCAGCGTTTCCATATTGTAGGCGTAGATGGTAGTATCTGGCAGTGTTGTAGCATCTGCCTGTCGCAGCGTGTTCATCACTGTGTCAGGAATCTGTTCTCCTGCCATTGTCAGCAGTGCACGTCCGGTAATCCGTTCGGTAGCCATGAAGAAGAAGGTGAAGAACACGACGGAAATGAACATGTATAGGCGGAAGGGGTGAACGTAGGAGTTGATTTTACCTTCGTTGAACTCGTTGGTCAGAAATCCCGGTCGGGTAAACATCAACCGGAGCGTCATCCATACCTTACCGTCAAACTGATACATGTTTTCGAAGTACTGACGGATGTATTTCCACATGGGCTGATAGATGTCAAGCGCATACTGTCCACACTGGTGACAATACATGCCTTTCAGTTTCGTTCCGCAATTCATGCAGTATGTGTAGCTGGGGCGGGTATGACGACGGATACGGCGCAGGCGCATGGCTTCGATGTTGCGACGGATACGTCGGCGGCGTTGATTGAGTATTTCAGTGATTCTCATTGTCCATTCTTTATTTTTCATTCTTTCGTTCTTCATTTTTCATTTATAAGGTATCCGCTTCCGTTGCTAGCAACCATACTAATAGGGCACAAGCCAGCAACGTGGCTATAAGGGTGAACAAGGTAAAAAACAGCAAGGCTTTCAAGCTTGTTTTCACCCACCCCTGGCGGTAGACTGTATGGAAAGACACCAGCATATAGATGAACATGACAAGGGGGAAACCTACAAGGGTGATGCGAAGGGAATTCAATTGTACTGTATTGAGTGTCTGCTGGTTTGCCAACAGATCGTCGATGCCGTATGCGAAAAGCGGTACCAGCGGAACACAAAGCAGGATGAGGAAGACGGTGTTCAGATGGATAGCATGAACAAAATGCCACATGTAAGGCATACGTTTGCTTTTGTAGAACAGTTTTAGCATGGCTGCAAAAAGAGGCAGGAGGAACATCATATAAAAAGGTGTCCATTTGGAAAGGCCCCCTACAACGTTGTTGGTAAACTGTTCCTTTTGCAGAGTATCTACTTCAGCGTCTTTCTCTACGTCATCAGTCCAAATGTAGACTTTTTGCGGTTGCAATACCAGGCTGTCGTTTTCTGTACGTATACTGTCAACCCGGAAAGCCCGAATGGCTGCTACGTTGTCGGGACCGTAATTCTTGCCGTCTATCCAATTCTCTATGTTCAGGTTTTTTAGGGCACGTGATTGTTTGATGAAATCCCAGTCCTGTGGCGCGATGTTAGTCTGGTGAAAACAGGAATCGACCAGCAGGCAGGGAAGGGTAGTGCGCGAGAGACCATAAGGGTTGTCTATGGGCTGGAAGTGTATCAGGCTATCAGCATTTTCCACGTTGAAACGAAGCGATAGGGTCTTGACCAATCGGGGCACCTGATACAGGTAGATGGTAGTATCGGCCTTGGCCTCGGATTTCTTCATCTGCTCTACAATATTACGGCGGAGCAATCCGTCGTTCAGGGCGTTGAAATCGTTTGCCCGTTCACCCACCAGCATGAAGAACACGGCGAAGAATACCACCGAGATACACATATATAAACGGAAAGGGTGAACGTAGGAATTGATTTTGCCCGCATTGAATTCTGCAGTAAGAAAGCCTGGGCGCGTGAACATGTACCACAGGGTACGCCATATCTTGGTGTCGAATTGATAAACGTTTTCGAAGTATTGCCGGATGTATTTCCAGAATGGTTGCTCGGCATCTAACGCGTACTGTCCGCATCGGTAACAGTACATGCCTTCCAACGGTGTGCCACAGTTTTTGCAATAGGAATATTTGGGTATTTTCTTTTTACGTATCCGTTTCAGACGGACAAGTTCTATTTTGCGGTGTACACGCCGTGAGCGTGTTTCCCAGTATTCTTTCCACTTTTTTAGCATACGATGTAGTATTGATTTCCTTGCTTATCGGGCGGCAAAAATATAAAAAATGTGATAGATACTTACTTTTCGCTACCAAAAGTTATGTAATCTACCGAAAAAAGCCGAAATTTGCGAGGTTTTAAAAATGTATATACACCTTTAAATTGAATAAATATGACTAAAAGTGCATTGCAGATTGCAAGGGCTGCTTATCAGCCCAAACTTCCGAAAGCGTTGAAAGGAAATGTAAAGGCTGTGGCAGGTGCTGCTACTCAGTCTGTTGCTGACCAGGAAGAAATCAAGAAATTGTTCCCTAACACGTATGGAATGCCTTTGATTAAGTTCGAGGCTACCGATGAAGCTACCAGCTTCCCCGCTCTTAATGTGGGTGTGATTCTTTCAGGCGGACAGGCTCCTGGTGGACATAACGTGATTTCCGGTTTGTTCGACGGTATTAAGAAACTGAACAAAGACAGCCGTCTTTATGGCTTCATCCTTGGCCCCGGCGGTCTGGTAGACCATAATTATATGGAGTTGACAGCTGATATTATTGATGAATATCGTAACACCGGTGGTTTTGATATCATCGGATCGGGTCGTACCAAGCTGGAGAAGGAAGATCAGTTCGAAAAAGGATATGAGATCTTGAAAGAATTGAATATCAAAGCTCTGGTTATTATCGGTGGTGACGACTCTAATACCAATGCCTGTGTATTGGCCGAATATTATGCAGCCAAGAATTATGGTATACAGGTAATCGGTTGTCCTAAGACTATCGACGGTGACTTGAAGAATGAAATGATTGAAACCAGCTTCGGATTCGATACTGCCTGCAAGACTTATTCTGAAGTAATCGGTAACATCCAACGTGACTGTAACTCAGCACGCAAGTACTGGCACTTCATCAAGCTGATGGGTCGTTCGGCTTCTCACATCGCTTTGGAGTGTGCCCTGCAGGTACAGCCTAACATCTGTATCGTTTCAGAAGAGGTAGAGGCAAAGAACATGTCTTTGGACGATGTTGTAACTTACATTGCCAATGCTGTAGCTGCCCGTGCTGCCGAAGGTAATAACTTTGGTACGGTTCTTATCCCCGAAGGTCTGATCGAGTTCATTCCTGCCATGAAACGTCTGATTGCCGAACTGAATGACTTCCTGGCTGCCAATTCAGAAGAATTTGCACAGATCAAGAAGTCTGCTCAGCGCGACTATATTATCCGCAAGCTGTCTCCTGAAAATTCAGCTATTTATGCAAGCCTTCCCGAAGGCGTGGCACGCCAGCTGACTTTGGATCGTGACCCGCACGGAAATGTACAGGTATCTCTGATCGAGACTGAAAAACTGTTGTCTGAAATGGTTGCAACTAAGTTGTCTCAGTGGAAAGCCGAAGGCAAGTTTGTTGGCAAGTTTGCTGCTCAGCACCACTTCTTCGGTTACGAAGGCCGTTGCGCTGCTCCTTCTAACTTCGATGCAGACTATTGCTACTCATTGGGTTATACAGCAGCATCGCTGATTGCTAATGGTAAGACCGGTTACATGTCATCTGTACGCAATACTACAGCTCCTGCTGAAGAATGGATTGCCGGTGGTGTGCCCATCACTATGATGATGAACATGGAACGCCGTAACGGTGAGATGAAACCTGTGATCCAGAAAGCATTGGTTAAGCTGGATGGTGCTCCTTTCAAGGCTTTCGCCGCACAGCGTGACCGTTGGGCTAAAGAAACGGATTATGTATATCCGGGACCGATCCAGTACTTCGGACCTACAGAAGTATGCGATCAGCCTACTAAGACATTGCAACTGGAGCAAGGTAAGTAATGTATTATAAGCAAGGCTTGTCAGTCCTGGACTGACAGGTAGATAGGCTACAAGGCAAGTAAACCGGTATATGCCGTTTTACCTCCTTGTAGTCTTTCGCTTTATAGAGATTTTGGGCAATTCTTTTTTATTTTCAGGTTATTATTAAAGGTTTATATTTTGTCCACTAAAAAAAGAAACACAGCAAGCCGTAAGCCCTCTTCTTCTTCCCGTTCTTCGGGCGGACGCAGGGTAAAAAGACAGACTCAGACACGTACGATGCCTAAATGGTTGCGCAATGTGCTGGCTGTATGCATAGTTTTGTTTCTTTCGGCATCTTTTTATTGGTTTTTTGTCCGTCCTTATGCTTATCGTTGGAAGCCTTGTTATGGCAGGAAGGGGTATGGCGTATGTATACCTTGCAGTTACGAAGTGCATGGAATTGACATTTCTCATTATCAGGGAGATATTGACTGGCCGATGCTGGCACGTAACAGGCAGTCCGATTTCCCGATTCATTTTATTTTTATGAAGGCTACCGAGGGAGGAGATCATGGTGACTCTTGTTTTGCCAGAAACTTCAGTAAAGCACATGAATATGGTTTTGTTAGGGGAGCATATCATTATTTTATTCCCCAGACAGATCCTGTGAGACAGGCCGATTTTTTTATTCATACCGTACAATTGGACAGTGGAGACTTGCCACCGGTACTTGATGTGGAAACTCTTGGCCGTAAGACTGTGGATGAATTGAAGGCCTCGGTGAAAATATGGCTCAATCGGGTAGAACAGCATTATGGCATTAAGCCTATTTTATATACTTCGTATAAATTCAAGCAACGCTATCTTAACGACTCAGTCTTTAATACCTATCCTTATTGGATTGCTCATTACTATGTGGACTCTGTTCGTTACAGGGGGCGTTGGGACTTCTGGCAACATACAGATGTAGGGCGTGTGCCGGGTATTGAAGAAGAAGTGGATTTGAATGTTTTTAATGGAACATTGGAAGAGTTGACAGGGATGACACTGAAGTGATTGCGGCATTTTTATCTGTTTTGTTCACAGATGATTTGCGCCTTTTGATAAGATAAGATGCAGTTAGGTTTGGTCAAATTTGAAAACTTTGGTTTTCATTTGTCTCTGCGCTCACCTTTCATTATCTTTGCCGGCTCAGAAGTAGAAAGGTATAGTTTTACTTATTTAGGAAAAAGTATGGATAACGAACAGAAAAAGATTGCAGTTCTTTTCGATTTTGACGGAGTTGTCATGGATACAGAAAAGCAGTATAGCATATTCTGGCATAAGATTGGAGTAGACTATTTGTCCATGGACAATCTCGAACTTCTTATTAAAGGTCAGACGTTGACTTACATATATGATAATTTCTTTTCGGGAAAAGAACAGGAATTACAGAAAATAACAGAGCAGCTGGATAACTTCGAGCAACAAATGAAGTACGAATATATTCCGGGTGTGCTCGATTTTATTGCAGATTTACGGAAGCATGATGTAAAGATCGCAGTTGTAACAAGTTCGAATGATAAAAAAATGGGAGCTGTTTACCGTGCCTGTCCGGAAGTGAAGACACTTTTCGACCGGATTCTGACTGCGGAGATGTTTACCCGTTCGAAACCTGCTCCCGATTGCTTCCTGTTGGGGATGGAGGTGTTTGGCACTGAGCCCGAAAATACATATGTTTTTGAAGATTCATTCAATGGACTGAAAGCCGGTATGGCTTCTGGGGCGAATGTTGTCGGACTGGCTACAACCAACTCCCGTGAGAGTATCGCTCCGTTCTGCCATTATATTTTGAATGATTTCGAAGGTTTCACATACAAGAAAATGCTCGAAATCCGGAAATAGGAACCTATCGGGAAGAGGCAGAAACTTATATTTATTTGGTACATGAAAAAGTAATAACTTAATATTTATAGAAATGGCTGGATATATTTCAGATGACACTCGTAAAGTGACTACACATCGCCTTGTAGAAATGAAACAGAGAGGCGAAAAAATTTCTATGCTGACTTCGTATGACTATACTATGGCACAGATTGTAGACGGTGCAGGTGTAGATGTGATACTGGTTGGCGATTCGGCATCGAATGTAATGGCTGGTAATGTGACTACATTGCCTATTACTCTTGATCAGATGATTTATCATGGAAAATCTGTAGTACGTGGCGTGAAACGTGCCATGGTAGTAGTTGACATGCCTTTCGGTTCTTATCAAGGTAATGAGATGGAAGGATTGGCATCGGCTATACGTATTATGAAAGAGAGCCATGCAGATGCGTTGAAGCTGGAAGGCGGAGAAGAAATCATCGGTACAGTGAAACGTATACTTAGTGCAGGTATTCCCATTATGGGACATTTGGGACTGATGCCGCAATCCATCAATAAATATGGTACGTATACCGTACGTGCCAAAGATGAAGCTGAAGCCGAGAAACTGGTGCGCGATGCTCATTTGCTTGAAGAAGCAGGTTGCTTTGCCATCGTATTGGAGAAGATCCCGGCAGTTTTGGCTGAGCGGGTGGCACGCGAGTTGACTATCCCTGTCATTGGTATAGGTGCTGGTGGCGGAGTAGACGGACAGGTTTTGGTTGTTCAGGATATGTTGGGTATGAACAATGGATTCCGTCCACGTTTTCTGCGTCGTTATGCCGATTTGCATACAGTGATGACTGACGCTATTAGCTGTTATGTCTCTGATGTAAAGAATTTGGATTTCCCGAATGAAAAAGAACAATATTGAGCATACGCAACTCTCTCCAGGATTCAGGCGGATGTGCATGGCAGGATTTTTCCTCCATGCAGCCGCCTATATGCCGTTCCCGTTGTTGGCTGTCGGATTGGGCAGTGAGGGTGTGTATTTCTATTTGCTGATGCTGGCAGGCTTGTTTCTGTCCGGACCGTTCAATGCATATTTGGGAGATGCCTGCTATCGGAAAAGCGTGTTTGTATGGCCTGCTGCCATTTTGCTGGTTGCATTGTTTGGCTATATTTATGCAGACGGTTTGGCGGAATGGGGAGCATTGGCTCTGATAGAAGGTGCATGCTGGGGCCTGACTTCTGCTGCCGGGGTTACCTTGAGCATCGATGTGACCGAATCGGGGAATCGTACCCGGGCGAATGTCGCCTATGCACGTTGGAATTGCATTGGAATGGCTGTCGGTATGTTTTTGGGCTTCTGGCTATACTGGCAATATGCTATTACAGTGGTTTTGTATGTTGCAACAGTAGTGGGCGTATTGGGCATATTGGAAGCCAGCCGTATTCATGTACCGTTTCGGGCACCTATGGGAATGAGGCTCTGCAATCTTGACCGTTTCATATTGCCGCGTGCCTGGTTGCCGGCTTTGAATGTGTATTTGCTGACTCTGGCCTGTGGGATATTTGCTTCACTAGTGGTATGGGAGGCTGATGCGTTTTGGCTGTATGGGCTGCTGTTGTTGGTTATGATTTTGTTGCTGTCCGCCGTCCCCTTGGTGCGTATGTTTGTCCGGCTTTCGCAGCATTGTCAACGTGGAACGAGCAATACTACCCTGAACCTGGCTATTGATGCCGGTATGATAAGTGGTTTTGCGGTAGCAAGCTGGCAGCCCAATGAAACATCACTGTATATTGGAAGTGTTACTACGGCTGTGTCAGTGCTGATGTTTATAGTGGCTACCTGTCCGTATTATAGAAATAAAAGAGTGAGATGATGTTATTTTCTCACTCTTTTTTATTTTTGGAATAAACCGGTTAAATAGGGGATAAAGATAATAAGCCCTATGATGACTGCTATGCATGCGCATACCAATACAGCACCTGCCGCAATATCTTTCACCTGTCCTGCTATGGGATGTCTTTGTGGAGAAACAAGATCTACCAATCTTTCGATGGCTGTATTAAAAAGCTCGGCACTGATAACCATACCGATGCACAGCAGAATAACAAGCCATTCGGTTCGTGTGATATGGAACAGGAATCCGGCAATGATGACTAATACAGTGGCAATCAGGTGAAAGCTAAGGTTCTGCTCCTTCCCTATGCAACTGTACAAGCCATGCCATGCATATCCGAAACTTCTTATCTGTTTTTTGAAATCGTATTTCATATTCAGTTTCTTGATACCTGTTTTACTCCTTTTACGGTTCTCAGTTTTTTGATGAGAGCTTCCAGGCGGCCCGTATCACCAACCATTACGGTTAGTGTTCCCGAGAATAGTCCGTCGTGAGAATCAATACTGATACTACGCAGGGTAATTCCCATTTCTTTAGAGATAATAGAGGTAATATTGGTAACAATGCCAATATCATCATGCCCGACTACACGCAATGTGATAGGATATTGTGTGCCTTGTGATTTTCCGGCCCAACGTGCTTTCACGATACGGTAGCCAAAGCGTTCGCGTAAGTCGCTGGCGTTGGGACAGTCGGTGCGGTGGATTTTGATTCCGCCGGTAACACTGACGAAGCCGAATACGTCATCTCCATAAATAGGATTACAGCAACGTGCCAGTTTGAATTCCAGTCCCTTCAGGTTCTGGTCGATGACGAGCACATCTTCCTTGTTGCTTGTTTCTTCAAGCAAGGGAGATTGAAGGTTGTATCCTTCTGCGCTGCGGTACACAACCTCATCATGCGCATCGTTTTCTTTTTTCTGCAGTTCGATGTATTTATCCAGTATGTCGTTGACGTCAATCGTTTCATTAGCAATAGCCTGATAGAAATCTGTCACCACTTTATAACCCATGCGTTTGATGAGACGCATCATGATGGCTTCATCGTATTCCAGCTTCCGGTTCTTGAACTTGCGCTCCAGTGTCTCTTTGGCAAAGTCATGCTGTCCGGCAGCCATTTCTTTCAGAGCTTGGCGTATTTTGGTACGGGCTTTCGACGTGGTTACAATGTTCAGCCAGTCTTGTTTGGGAGTCTGGGTATTCGATGTCATTATTTCTACCTGGTCGCCACTATGCAATACTTGCCTGAGTTGGGCGTTCTTGCCGTTTACTTTGGCACCGATGCATTTACAACCCAATTTGCTGTGAATGTGAAAAGCGAAATCGAGTACAGTAGCTCCTTTGCCCAGTTTGAACAGGTCGCCTTTTGGGGTGAAGACAAAGACTTCATCTTCATACAAGTCCAGTTTGAACTGATCCATTGTTTCCAGTCCGTTACTGTCCGAACTTTCCAATGCTTCGCGTACGGAAGTCAGCCATTCGTCCAGTCCGCTTTCGCCTTTTATCCCTTTATAGCGCCAGTGGGCAGCCAGACCACGTTCGGCGATTTCGTCCATTCTTTCGGTGCGGATCTGTACTTCCACCCACTTGCCTTCCGGTCCCATTACCGTGATGTGGAGCGATTCGTAACCGTTGCTCTTAGGCACAGACAGCCAGTCGCGCAAGCGTTTGGGATTGGGCTGATACATATCTGTTACGATAGAATATGCCTGCCAGCATTCCAGCTTTTCTTTGTCCCGTTCAGAGTCGAGGATTACCCGGATGGCAAACAAGTCGTACACACCCTCGAACGGACATTTCTGTTTTTTCATCTTCTGATAGATGGAATGTATTGATTTGGTACGTCCTTTGATGTGGAACTTCAGTCCGGCCTCTTCCAGTTTCTTTTGTACCGGGGCAATGAAAGAGGCAATGTATTTGTCGCGCGAAGCTTTGGTTTCGTTCAGTTTATCCTTGATGTGATAATATACCTCTTTCTCCGTATATTTCAGTGAAAGGTCTTCCAGTTCCGATTTCAGTTTATACAGTCCCAGCTTGTGAGCGAGTGGGGCATAAAGGTATGCGGCTTCATTGGCAACCTGTCGGCGAGCCTCGTCGTTTTCGCTGTTCCTGATCTGTCGCATCACGTTTACACGGTCGGCAATCATAATCAGTATGACCCGCATGTCTTCGGCAAATGTAAGCAACAGGTTTCTGAAATTTTCCGATTCGATGGTAGGGCTTTTCGTGTACAGTTCCTGTATACGTATCAGTCCTTGTATGATTCTTGCAACATCTTCTCCATACTCGGCCTGTACCTGTTCGAGGCTATAGCTGCCGCACCGGACAGAGTCATGCAGCATCAGGGCTATGATGGAGGCGCGTCGCATACCGATTTCTTCGGCTGTAATGACCGCCGTCTGCATATCTTTGACGATGGGGTTCAAACCGAATATGTCCCGTTGGATAAAGTTCTGTTGTATGGCATTGATAAGGTGCGTTTTCAGTTTTTTGCAGTCATCCTTTTGCAATGTGTCACCCGAAAGTTTCAGCAGTTTACGGTAAAGTGAGAATAGTTCTTTTTTCTCATCTGTAGTGAAAAAAATCTCTGTTGCCATGATCATTCGTATTTTATTTGCCAAAGGTAGTTTTTTTCTTGATTTTTCTTATAATAGTTGCGTTTTTTTTATACTTTTGGGGGTCAATTAATAATTTTAGATAGATATGATAACATCCCAGGACAAAGAATTGCTTGTAAAGAAAGGCATTTCGGAAGAACAGATTGCAGAACAGTTGGCATGTTTCGAAAAAGGCTTCCCTTTTTTGAAGTTGTATGCGGCAGCTTCTGTTGAAAATGGTATATTGGCTCCCGATGCTGAAGTTCAGAAGACCTATCTGGACGCATGGGAAGCTTATACACAGACTGATAAAACAGTGGTAAAATTTGTACCGGCTTCGGGTGCGGCCAGCCGCATGTTTAAGAATATGTTTGAGTTTTTGGGCGCTGATTATAATGTCCCTCAGACAGATTTTGAAAAGAAGTTCTTTGAGAAGATTGAGCATTTTGCTTTTTACGATGATTTGAATGCGGCATGTCTGAAGACCAAAGGCAAGGATATTCCTGCTTTGCTGAACGAGGGCGACTATAAGGCTGTGGTAGCAGCTTTGCTGGAATCGGCAGGCTTGAATTACGGCTCTTTGCCCAAAGGATTGCTGAAATTCCATAAATATGAAGACGGAAGCCGTACTCCGGTAGAGGAACATCTGGTAGAAGGTGCTTTGTATGCAGCCAACCGCAATGGCAAGGTTAATGTACATTTCACTGTATCTCCCGAACATCGTGCTTTCTTTAAGGCTCTGATCGAGGAAAAGGCTGCCCTTTATGCCAAGAAATATGGAGTGGATTATAATATTACATTCTCTGAGCAGAAGCCGAGCACAGATACCATTGCTGCTGATATGAACAATCAGCCTTTCCGTGATAAGGGACAACTCCTGTTCCGTCCGGGTGGACATGGTGCTTTGATTGAGAATTTGAATGATCTGGATGCTGACGTTATTTTTATCAAGAACATCGATAACGTTGTACCTGACAAGCTGAAAGGCGACACCGTTTTATATAAAAAACTGATAGCAGGTGTATTGATTACCTTGCAACAACAGGCTTTTGCATATCTGCAATTGCTGGACAGCGGAAAATATACTCATGAACAGATTCTGGACGTATTGCAGTTCTTGCAAAAGAAACTTTGCTGCAAGAATCCGGAAGTGAAGAATCTGGAGGATGCCGAACTGGTTATTTACCTGAAAAAGAAACTGAATCGTCCGATGCGTGTATGCGGTATGGTGAAGAATGTAGGCGAACCCGGTGGAGGTCCGTTCCTGGCCTATAACAGCGATGGCACTATTTCGTTGCAGATACTGGAAAGTTCGCAGATTGATATGAACGATCCGCAGAAGAAAGAAATGTTCGAAAAGGGAACTCATTTCAATCCGGTAGACCTGGTTTGTGCAGTGCGCGACTATAAGGGACATAAATTCGACCTTACGAAGTACGTAGACAAATCGACCGGATTCATATCCCATAAATCGAAAAACGGAAAGGAACTGAAAGCATTGGAACTTCCCGGACTGTGGAACGGAGCCATGAGTGACTGGAACACGATATTTGTAGAAGTGCCGTTAAGCACATTCAATCCGGTGAAGACCGTGAACGATTTGTTAAGAGAACAGCATCAATAACTGTTCGTTCGTTGGATTTGAAAAAGAATGGAGGGTGCAGCGTATTTTTGATGCACCCTCGCATATAAAATTAGTAGATAGATAATGAAAAAAATTTTGTTGTTAGGCTCTGGTGAATTAGGTAAAGAGTTTGTAATAGCCGCTCAACGTAAAGGACAATATGTGATAGCTTGCGATTCGTATGCCGGAGCACCGGCCATGCAGGTCGCCGATGAATGCGAAGTGTTCAGCATGCTCGACGGAGATGCTTTGGAGCGCGCAGTACGTAAGCACAATCCGGATATCATTGTGCCGGAAATCGAAGCTATCCGTACGGAACGTTTATACGATTTCGAGAAAGAAGGCATTCAGGTGGTACCCAGTGCACGAGCCGTGAACTATACGATGAACCGTAAGGCCATCCGCGATTTGGCTGCACAGGAATTGGGATTGAAGACTGCCAAGTATTATTATGCCAAATCGTTGGAAGAGTTGAAAACTGCTGCCGAAAAGATTGGCTTCCCTTGTGTGGTTAAACCCTTGATGTCTTCTTCGGGCAAGGGTCAGTCGCTGGTCAAGAGTGCCGACGAACTGGAACATGCCTGGGAGTATGGTTGCAGCGGAAGCCGCGGAGATATAAAGGAACTGATCATCGAGGAATTCATCCACTTCGATAGTGAAATTACGCTGTTGACCGTCACTCAGAAGAATGGTCCTACGTTGTTCTGTCCTCCCATCGGACATGTGCAGAAAGGCGGAGACTATCGTGAAAGTTTCCAGCCGGCTTACATCGATCCGGCACATTTGAAAGAGGCACAGGAAATGGCTGAAAAGGTGACCAGAGCTTTGACCGGTTACGGTATATGGGGAGTGGAATTCTTCTTGAGCCATGAAAATGGTGTGTATTTCTCGGAATTGTCTCCGCGTCCTCATGACACAGGCATGGTTACACTGGCCGGTACTCAAAACCTGAATGAGTTCGAACTGCACCTGCGTGCTGTTTTAGGTTTGCCCATTCCTGGCATCAAACTGGAGCGTATGGGTGCTAGTGCAGTTATCCTTTCGCCGATAGCCAGCCAGGAGCAGCCTAATTATAGAGGACTGGAAGAAGTCACAAAAGAAGAGGACACCTATTTGCGGATTTTCGGAAAGCCTACTACACGCGTCAATCGCCGTATGGGAGTCGTATTGTGCTATGCGCCTCTTGGCAGCGATCTGGATGCTTTGCGTGACAAGACAAAGAGCATTGCAGCCAGGGTAGAGGTTTATTAATTGCCGCTCCATCCTGAATAAGCTAAAAAGCCTTGAAAAGGGTTTTGTTATCAGCATGTCGGCAACAGGAAAGTGTGTCAGATTAAGGAACCGCTTTCCTTTAGGCACGTATTACACGGAATTTTGCGGATGATTATTCTTCTTTCTCTGCGTTCCTCTGTGTAATCCGTGCCTAAAATATATCAAAATGTCAGCCACTTTTGGTTTTGACACCTCCTCTTTTTCTGTATGTGTGAAAAGAGTCGTATGGCCTGAATTTTGCTGGGCTGACTGGCCCGATTTTTTCCCAGTTAGGAAAAAATATTTTCCCAGTTAGGAAAATAATTTTCTCTAGTTAGGAAAGAAATATTGGCTAACTGGAAAGAATCTCTCTTTGGGGCGGCATGGAGATACGGCTTTATCCCATCATATCCAATGTTAACTGATGTTGCAGTTCTTGCATTAAAATGTCCTTTTTCTACCTTTAATCATTCAAAAAAGTATTTTTTGTCCAAAAAATCTTATTGGGAAGAACAACCACATGCAATTTGTTCGTAAATTTGTGACGAAGTTAATTACGATAATAAAAAAAAGCTTATGTCACAGATTGTCGGACATATCTCGCAGGTGATTGGACCTGTTGTAGACGTCTATTTTGAAGGTACAGAGACTGAACTGGTGCTGCCAAGCATTCATGACGCATTGGAGATCAAGCGTCCGCATGGGAAACGACTGATAGTCGAAGTACAGCAACATATTGGTGAGAATACAGTACGAACTGTAGCCATGGACAGTACGGATGGCTTGCAACGTGGTATGAACGTATACCCGTTGGGAGGCCCGATTACCATGCCGGTAGGCGACCAGATTAAGGGCCGTCTGATGAATGTGGTGGGTGACTCTATCGATGGTATGAAGGAATTGGACCGTACGGGAGCTTATCCTATCCATCGCGAACCGCCCAAGTTTGAAGACTTGACAACTGTTCAGGAAGTTCTCTATACAGGTATTAAGGTAATCGACTTGCTCGAACCTTACAGTAAAGGTGGTAAGATCGGACTGTTTGGTGGTGCCGGTGTAGGAAAGACGGTGCTCATCCAGGAGCTGATCAACAACATCGCCAAGAAACAGCACGGTTTCTCCGTGTTTGCCGGAGTAGGTGAGCGTACCCGTGAAGGTAACGACTTGCTGAGGGAAATGATCGAATCCGGTGTTATCCGTTATGGTGAAGAATTCAAGAAGAGTATGGAAGAAGGCAACTGGGACTTGTCCAAGGTCGATTATAATGAAGTGGCCAAGTCGCAGGTTTCGCTGATATTCGGTCAGATGAATGAACCCCCTGGAGCACGTCAGTCCGTAGCCCTGTCAGGACTTACGGTAGCTGAATCCTTCCGCGACCGCGGTGCTGAAACAGACGGACCGCGCGATATTCTGTTCTTTATCGACAATATCTTCCGTTTCACCCAGGCTGGTTCCGAAGTATCGGCTTTGTTGGGACGTATGCCTTCGGCTGTAGGATACCAACCGACACTGGCTACGGAAATGGGTGCCATGCAGGAACGTATCACGTCTACACGCAACGGCTCTATTACTTCCGTACAGGCTGTATATGTGCCGGCCGACGACTTGACCGACCCTGCACCTGCCACAACCTTTACCCACTTGGATGCAACAACCGTACTTAGCCGTAAGATTACGGAATTGGGCATTTATCCTGCCGTAGATCCGTTGGAGTCTACTTCGCGTATTCTTGATCCGCACATTGTAGGTCAGGAACACTACGACGTAGCACAACGTGTGAAGCAGATTCTGCAGCGCAACAAGGAATTGCAGGATATCATCTCCATCCTTGGTATGGAAGAGCTGTCGGATGCCGACCGTACGCTGGTGAACCGTGCCCGTCGCGTACAGCGTTTCCTTTCGCAGCCATTTGCTGTGGCCGAACAGTTTACCGGCGTTCCCGGTACGATGGTTTCTATCGAAGACACGATTAAAGGCTTCAAGATGATTCTTGACGGCGAAGTGGACTATTTGCCGGAACCGGCTTTCCTGAATGTCGGAACCATTGAAGAAGCAATCGAGAAAGGCAAGAAACTGTTGGAACAGGCTAAGAGATAACGGAAATGAAGGATTTGCATTTAAATATTGTTTCGCCCGAGAAGGAAATCTTTGACGGAGAAGTAGACAGCGTTACATTGCCGGGTGCGATGGGGTCGTTTACCATACTGCCGCAACATGCACCCATCGTTTCGTCACTGAAGGCCGGATTGGTCTCCTACGTGACGAAAGATGGTAAAGAGCATTCGCAGGAGATTCATGGAGGCTTTATCGAAATGAGCAATGACACCGTTTCCGTTTGCATCGAGTAAAAAAGATGCCGGATTAAGATAGTAAAAAAAGAGAGAGGACTTAAATCAAAATACAGGAAAAAGTGAGCATTAGTATAACTAAACGTAATTATTTGTTACAATCGGCTTTGCTGACATTGCTGATTGGTGTGTGTGGAGGCGGAATCTATTTTTCTTTCTTTCCTCATCACTATTTTGGAGGCTATCCCATTATTCCTGTATTCTTTTTTGTCTTCGGAGTGTTTACTATCAGCATGACGGAAATGTGCCGCAAGCACTCTCCCAAGTGGATGTTGCAGATCTACTTGCTGCTGAAAGTGATGCGGATGCTGTTTGCCATCACTGTGATGGCTATTTATTGCGTTGCTGTCCGTGAGGAAATCCGGGCTTTTTTGCTGACGTTTATTGCAAATTATCTGATTTATTTGATATATGATTCATGGTTCTTCTTCACGTTCGAAATGAACCGTAAAGCGAAAAAAAGTAAGAAAGATGAAACGAAAGCATAATACGTGGTTCGTAATAATCCTGTTGATGGGATTCCTCTTTTCGGAAACGGTGTATGCCGACACTGTGGCTGCGGTGACTCCCGCCAGTCAGATGGCGGCCGACACGACTGTCGTACAAAAGAGCGAATCGGCAGAAAAGGAGCAGGAAGAAGGTACAGTTGATGTGAAAGAAATTGTTTTCGGGCACATCGGCGATGCCTATGAGTGGCACATCACTACGTGGGGAAAAACTCATGTCACTGTCCCTCTGCCTATTATTGTCTACAGCCAGACAACGGGATGGCATGTGTTCTCATCGGCCCGGCTCGAAGAGAATAACGGGTCATACGAAGGTCTTTCCATTGCTCCCGAAGGCAGCCGTTACGAAGGAAAACTCGTAGAGTATGATGCCCAGGGCAATGAAGTACGCCCGTGGGATTTCTCGATTACCAAAGTAGCCTTTGCACTGATATTCAATAGCCTGCTGCTGATGATTATCATTCTGAGCGTGGCACGCTGGTACAAGAAACACCCGCAGGACAGTGAAGCTCCCGGAGGTTTTGTCGGCTTTATGGAGATGTTTATCATGATGGTCAACGATGATGTTATCAAGAGTTGTGTGGGACCCAAATATCATAAGTTTGCTCCCTATTTGCTCACAGCTTTCTTCTTTATATTCATCAACAACCTCATGGGGCTGGTTCCTTTCTTCCCGGGTGGTGCCAATGTGACGGGCAACATAGCCGTTACGATGGTGTTGGCCGTATGTACCTTTATTGCGGTCAACCTGTTCGGCAACAAGGCATACTGGAAAGACATATTCTGGCCCGATGTTCCCTGGTGGCTGAAGGTACCTTTCCCGATGATGCCCCTGATTGAGTTTTTCGGTGTGTTTACCAAGCCGTTTGCCTTGATGATCCGTCTTTTTGCCAATATGCTGGCCGGACACATGGCCATGCTGGTACTGACAAGTCTGATATTCATATCGGCCAGCATGGGACCTGTACTGAACGGTTCGTTGACGTTTGCTTCGGTGCTGTTCAACATCTTTATGAATGCGTTGGAGCTGCTGGTAGCCTTTATCCAGGCTTATGTGTTTACCATGCTGTCGGCCGTGTTCATCGGATTGGCGCAGGCGGAACATGAAGAAAAGAAAGAGATAAAAACAGAAAAAGAAATACGAGAATTGAATAACTAAAAAAATAACCATTTAAAAATTTAGAAAACTATGTTACTATCAGTATTATTACAAGCCGCTGCGGCAGGTGTGGGAGTCAGCAAATTAGGTGCAGCATTAGGTGCTGGTATTGCTGTAATTGGTGCCGGTCTTGGTATTGGTAAAATTGGTAGCTCCGCTATGGAAGCCATTGGTCGCCAGCCCGAGGCATCAGGAGATATCCGTATGAACATGATTATTGCTGCCGCTCTGATTGAAGGTGTGGCTCTGTTGGCAGTCGTTGTGTGTCTGTTGGTATTCTTCCTGTAATGACCGGAGGGTACCTCCTGTTTCAATTGATAATTCTTAATTTGTAAGTTGCCGGGTTAACAGGTGCGTAAGTTCTTCCGTTATGGTGTTGAAACATCGAAGGACTGACAAGCTTATGAATCCGGAAACCGAGAAACTAAATAGTTAGAAATATGTCATTGTTATTACCCGATAGTGGTCTGCTGTTCTGGATGCTTCTTTCGTTCGGCATTGTGTTTGTAGTGTTGGCGAAGTATGGCTTTCCGGTGATAACCAAGATGGTTGAAGGCCGTAAGACATACATCGACCAGTCTATGGCAGTAGCACGCGAGGCGAACGCTCAGCTTTCGAAACTGAAAGAAGAAAGTGAGCAACTGGTGGCTGCCGCCAATAAGGAACAAGGACGCATCCTTCGGGAAGCGATGCACGAGCGCGACAAAATCATTGTCGAAGCCCGTAAACAAGCAGAAGTCGCTGCGCAGAAGGAACTGGACGAGGTAAGAAGACAGATACAGCTTGAAAAAGAAGAAGCCATACGCGATATCCGCCGTCAGGTGGCCATGCTTTCTGTAGATATTGCAGAGAAGGTTATCCGCAAGAATCTGGATGATAAAGACGAACAGATGGGCATGATCGACCGTATGCTGGATGAAATTTTGGCTGCTTCGAGAAATAAACAGAATTAATGTTGAATTGTAATTCCTGATGAAAGGGATGCTTTCTCCGGAACTTCCGACTTATATCAGGAATTGCGATTCTGTAGTTGAATTTAGATAAGATGGATATAGGAATTGTTTCAGTGCGGTATGCCAAAGCACTCATGAAATACGCCCAGGATACGAAAACGGAAGATTCGGTTTACGCATGTGTGCGTATGCTCGAACACAGTTTTCAGAATCATGCGGATTTACATGCTGCGTTGGATAATCCCATTTTGACGATACGTGAGAAGTATTCGCTTATCAGTACGGCTGCTGCCGGAGATGCTCCAGTAAGTCATGAATTCAGCCGTTTTATAACATTGGTGCTGAAGAATGGCCGTGAAAGCATGCTCCGATACATCTGTTTGGCCTTTTTGGATTTATACCGGAAGAGCAAACACATTGGAGTGGCCAAGTTGATAACTGCTGTACCTGTAACTAAGGAAGAGGAAGAACGTATCAGAAACAGTGCCTCTACCTTGTTGCATGCCCGCATGGAGTTGCAGACCGAGGTAGATCCGTCAGTTTTGGGTGGATTTATCTTTGACGTTAACAATTTCCGTCTGGACGCGAGCATTGCGACCCAGTTGAAGAAAGTGAAAGAGCAGTTCATTGATAAGAATAGAAGAATCGTTTAATTGCGACTGGTGTTTGACTGACGATAATGCCGGTCTTTTTAAAAAGGAATAAAATGTTGTCTGAAAATATAAAAGTAAGCGAAGTTTCCGATATCCTCCGCAAGCAACTGGAAGGCATTGATACCCGGGTGCAGCTGGACGAGGTTGGTACGGTGTTGCAGGTCAGCGATGGCGTGGCACGTATCTACGGTCTGCGCAATGCCGAAGCCAACGAGTTGCTGGAGTTCGACAACGGTGTCAAGGCTATCGTGATGAACTTGGAAGAGGACAACGTGGGTGCCGTTTTGCTGGGTCCTACCGATAAGATAAAGGAAGGATTCATCGTGAAACGTACAAAGCGTATTGCCTCTATTATGGTAGGAGAGGGAATGTTAGGACGTGTGATAGACCCGTTGGGTGTTGCGCTCGATGGCAAAGGACCGATTGGAGGTGAACTTTGCGAAATGCCGTTGGAGCGTAAGGCGCCGGGAGTTATTTTCCGTCAGCCGGTAAATCAGCCTTTGCAGACTGGTCTGAAGGCGGTGGATGCCATGATTCCTATCGGCCGCGGACAGCGTGAGCTGATCATTGGCGACCGTCAGACAGGTAAGACTGCCATTGCCATTGATACCATCATCAACCAGCGTGCCAATTACGAAGCCGGCGATCCGGTATATTGTATTTATGTAGCCATCGGCCAGAAAGGTTCGACTGTAGCCTCTATTGTCAACACCTTGCGTCAGCACGGAGCCATGGACTACACCATTGTGGTAGCCGCTACGGCTGGCGATCCTGCAGCCATGCAGTACTACGCCCCCTTTGCCGGTGCTGCTATCGGCGAGTATTTCCGCGATACCGGCCGTCATGCCTTGGTTGTCTATGACGACCTTTCCAAACAGGCGGTTGCCTATCGTGAGGTATCATTGATTTTGCGTCGTCCTTCCGGACGTGAGGCCTATCCGGGTGATATTTTCTACCTGCATTCACGTCTGTTGGAACGTGCGGCACGAATCATCAATCAGCAGGAAGTAGCATGCCAGATGAACGACTTGCCCGACAGTCTGCGCGGAAAAGTAAAAGGCGGTGGTTCACTGACAGCCTTGCCTATCATTGAAACGCAGGCCGGCGACGTATCGGCATATATCCCGACCAATGTGATATCCATCACCGACGGACAGATCTTCCTCGATACCAATCTGTTCAATCAGGGCAACCGTCCGGCTATTGATGTCGGTATTTCGGTGAGCCGTGTCGGTGGTAATGCACAGATCAAGGCGATGAAGAAAGTGGCCGGTACGTTGAAGATCGACCAGGCTCAGTATCGCGAACTCGAAGCATTTACCAAGTTCAGTGGCGATATGGACCCCGTTACCGCGCTGACTATCGATAAGGGACAGAAGAATACCCGTTTGCTGGTACAGCCTCAGTACAGCCCGATGCCTGTCGAAAAGCAGGTGGCTATTCTGTATTGTGGTACACACGGATTGCTGAAAGATGTGCCTCTGGACAAAGTGAAGGAGTTTGAGCGCAGTTTCCTTGAACAGCTCGAAATGAATCACCGGAACGATGTTCTCGATGTACTGAAGACAGGTGTCATCAATGACGAAGTAACTCAGAAGATCGAAGAGACGGCAGCAATGGTCGCAAAAATGTTCAGCTGACCGTAATAAGTTCAACATTCAAAACATCAAGAAATGGCTTCACTGAAAGAGGTAAAAAATAGAATAAGTTCGGTCAAAAGTACCCGCCAGATTACTTCGGCTATGAAGATGGTGGCTTCGGCCAAACTTCATAAAGCGCAGGGACGGATAGAGAATATGCTGCCTTATCAGCGGAAACTGAATGAGATTCTGACTAATTTTTTAAGCACAGATGTCTCGTTCGAATCGCTCTATACAGAAGTGCGCCCTGTAGCTCGGGTTGCCATTGTGGTATTTTCGTCCAATACTTCGCTGTGTGGTGCTTTCAACTCCAACGTCGTTAAGATGTTGGAACACCGGCTGGAGGAATACCAGGCATTGGGCAAGGAGAATATCCTGATTTACCCAGTAGGGAAGAAGGTGGAAGAAGCCGTAAAGAAGTTGGGATATGTACCACAAGGCACGTATCAGCCCATGTGCGACCGTCCTTCGTATGCCGATGCTTCGCAACTGGCGGCAACGCTGATGGAGCAGTTCATCCAGAAGGAGGTCGATCAGGTAGAACTGGTGTACCATCACTTCAAGTCGACCGGATCTCAGGTCTTGATGTACGAGAACTATCTGCCCATTGATCTGGAGAAAATCCGACAGGAAGCGGGGGGCGACAAGGTGAAGGAGAAGCGGTTCAACAACGACTATATCGTAGAGCCTTCGGTTGCCGAACTGGTAACTGACCTTTTGCCTAAGGTTTTAAGTCAGAAGATTTACACCGTTCTGCTCGACTCCAATGCTTCCGAACACGCGGCACGTATGTTGGCCATGCAGGCCGCAACAGACAATGCCAACGAGTTGATACAAGACCTGACGAAGCAGTATAACAAAAGCCGTCAACAGGCCATTACGAACGAGTTGCTGGACATCATTGGCGGTAGCTTGAAGTAAAAAAGGCCGAAGGTTGAAGGAAACAGAAAAATAAATCGGGTGGGGATGTTCCGAATGAGACGTCTCCACCCGATTTTTTCTACGGGTTGCTATGTTGTGTCTGTAGGTGCGAAGTTCATTGAAAACCGTGTCATTGGGGAGATGGCGTCAGCTTCGTATATTGACAATTCTTATACTCTTATAAAGACGCAGTAAAGAGTTCTTTTCTGATACCTTAAACCCTCTTCGGTTACTTCATTACATTCTCGACCCAACTCTGAACAGTATTACGGCTGATGCCGTTCAGCAGCTTGCCATTTTGCCAAAGCAAATCAGGATAGGCCTTCCTCAGCTCCTTTACGCTGTTGTTTATTCCGCTTCCTCCGGATGTAGCAAAGGGTATCAGTGTTTTGCCTTTCAATGAGTGGCTTTCGATAAAGGTATTGATGATTCGCGGCGCTTGATTCCACCAAATGGGATAGCCGATGAAGATGACATCATACTTGCTGACATCCGTCGGCGTTTCTTTCAATGCCGGGCGGGCTTTCGGATTGTTCATCTCTACAGAGCTGCGCGACTGCTTGTTGTTCCAGTCAAGGTCGTCGGAGGTGTAAGCTTGTTGGGGAACAATCTCATGCAGTGTGCCGCCGGTGACATCCGCAATTGTGCGGGCAGCGTTGGCAGTGGTGCCGGTAGCAGAGAAATACACCACCAATGTTTTTCTTTCAGTTTGCATACGTTTTCCTCCTTTGTTTTGGGCGCAAGCGACAAGGCTCAGAGTCATGATCGCTGCGAATGCTAAAATAATCTTGTTCATATATGGATTGATTTTTGAAGTTGTATTGCATCACTTGATTTTCAAATCAGGTATCAGTGGTTCCACGTCTATCAGTTCCAGCTCTTTCACCATCGCCAGTGTTCCTTGCTTGTATTTCAGGAAATGGGGCGTTTTCAGATGGCTTTCGTATGCAGTCTGGTCGGCGTAGATTTCCAGAATGGTCACCCGGTTTGGAGCATCTTTCTCGGCTGTGGCGTAGAGTGTCAGTACGCCTGGTTCCAGACGCATCGAGGCTTCTATCTCTTCTTTCAGAAAAGCGTTGTAGGCATCAGTCTGTGCCGGATCAACGGTTATTTTCGAAAGGCGCACCAACTTGTTTCCGGCGGAGACAGGTTTGCCATATTCCTGTTTGATGATTCGCAAGGCTTTGATAGCGGCAGGAAAACCGATGTAGGGCAGACACTGAATGACGGCGGCAGTCAACGTTTCGGGTGTGTTGCCCACATTGATATTGCCGTGATAATGCGAATGTAACTGACTTTCAGCTTCGAGTGTGGCCAGAACGCAATAACCTAATAGTTCGCGTGTCTGCAAGTCGAGTGCGCCACGGCTGTATATTTCGCCGAAGAAATAGTCTGTCAGGAAGCGTTCCACGTGCTTGCCCATATCAGCAGGCAAACCTTCCATCGCCGAGGCAATGCCGCCGGGATAAAGTCTGTTCTGAATCGTTTTGCCCGTTTCGTGACGGTTGTTTTCCGTTACGGTTCCCTGTTTTTCTATCGGCAGGGAGATTCCGCGTTCCTTGAATACTTCGTTCACTGTCCCCACTGCATTCAGCATTTTCGGAAAGCCGATAAACGGAGCCGTGAGATACATCACCTCGCGAAGTTCCTCGGGAGTGACACCTACATTGAGAGCCGCTCCGGCATGTGCTTTCAGCTGCGGAAGGGTTTGCATGGTGGCAAGGGTGATGCAGGTGATCATCTCCCGCTGTTTCAATGTCAGGTTGCCTGTCTGGAATACTTCTCCAAAGATGAACTTTTGCAGAATATCCATCATTTCCGGGTCCGTGCCCTGTCCGGTCAGTGCTTCACCGCTGAACAGCGTGCGATAATTCTGTTTGCAAACTTCAATTCTGTCCATATGTCTGTCCGTTGTTTGTGCCATCGCAGGCAAACTGCCCGCCAATGCGAAGGCAATCATTCCTATTATCTTTTTCATCGCTTTTTCTCGTTTTTTATCCGATACAAAGGTACATCAGGTGAAGCGTAGATTTTGTAATCATAAGTGGGGGAAAAGTACCTTTTTTACGGAATTTAGAGTCTGTATTAGGTGTTGTTGGTTATTATATTTATTGCAGCTTTCTTTGTGAATCGTATTAATGAAGATTTGTGGAAATATCAATTTTGCACACGACCAACGTTTTTCTTTCGGTTTTCATAACTATTTGATAATTAATTGTTTTTGTAGAACTATCGTTTGTTGGTAATGGCTTGTCAAACGTTCCAATTGCTGTGGCTGTGTCACTCTCCTTATCTGGATAATTCTTTCTGCACAATATACGGCACTAACTGCATATTATATTTAAGTAAAAAAATATTAGCATAGTAATTTTTGTTATCGTTAAAATCATTATCTTTGTAATCAAAGAAAAAATGATGAAGACCTAAGAAAGTTTTGAATCAACTTAAAATAGTTTTAGTTAAAAAGAAATGTATAAAATGAATGGTTGATAAGAGACGAATCGGAGTAAGCCATAAAACGGTATCCAAGTGTTGTGCAAATACTACACAGCCTGATTCACAAACATTGAAACGTATAATAGAACTGTTAAATGTTCATGTAGTGGCTTGATAAATTTTTCATGAAATAAAAAATAAAGTATAATGAATGAAATAACCATATCATCAATGTTGCCTGCGGTTAGGGATACCGCACTCATGCGTGGAAAAACTTACATCGGGATTGATTTTGGTACATCAACAACGGTGGTATCCATTGCTTCTTACGATGAATCAGGCCATAAAATCCATACGAAGTCTTTACGGTTGCCGCAAATGCTTCCAGACGGAGCTTTATACAAGTCTGAAATTGTGCCTACGGTAATAGCATGGCTGAATGGGCGTATTTTTGTTGGAGAGGGCGCATCACAGATGAAGTACCAACTGAAAAAAGGAAAGAATATTTGGTATTCGTTTAAAATGGAGTTGGGCGAGGATTTAGGAGCAAAGTATTACGATAGTGAATTGCGTGAGGTTGATCCTTTCCGGATAAAGAATCCTGTGGATGCTACACGGGTATTTTTTTCTTATCTAAAATACCTAATTCTAAGATACTGCACTGAAAATAATATCAGTACAGACATTTTATATGCAGTAAGCATTCCTGCATCATTTGAAGCCAATCAACGTAAAGATTTACTTGACGCTTTAATGGCGAATGATATGAAAGTGTCAAAGCAAGCCCTCATAGACGAGCCGAATGCAGCTTTTATTAGCTATGCCGTATCACGGGCAGCAGAAGACCGTCCTATGTTCATAAGTCCGGATTATAACTCGAAAGTCTTGGTGTTTGATTTCGGCGGAGGTACGTGTGATATATCAATACTTGAGATAGGACAAAGTGCCAATGGATTCTTTTCTAAAAATATAGCCATTTCAAAGTTTACAAAGCTGGGCGGTGACGATATAGACAGATACATAACATATCATTACTTAATGCCACGCTTTTTGGAAGCTAATGGAAAGAAAAAAGAACAGTTTCGGACGAATGAGCGCAAACAAATAGCCTTTGCGCTTTATAAAGTTGCAGAACGACTGAAAATATTAGTGAACAAAACATTGGCAACGCTTGCTTCTGATTTTATAATGCCTGATGTAAAATCAAGCGATTCAAAGACTGAAATAGAGTCTGAGGTTGAAGTCACCACTAATAAAGGTACGCTCAAACAGAACAAGTTCTATCTGACAAATAAGGAGCTTACAGAAGCAATGTCAGTGTTCTTGAAATTAGGGGTCGGTAAGACTACCCGCATAAAAGGGGAAGATGAATACAATAGCATATTTTCGCCTATAGAGAGTGCCATCAAGAAGTCCAAGACTCCCAAAGAGGAAATTGATTATGTTTTGCTTATCGGAGGAAGTAGCAAAAGTCCGTACATCCAAGAAGCTCTGCATTCCTATTTTGAAGATTCGGAATTATTGGTTCCGATGGACTTGCAAACGCACGTTTCACAAGGAGCATCTATCCACAGCTTATTGTTCAATGGTATGAATAAATGCCTGATACAACCTATAACGAGCGAACCAATTTTAATCATTACAAAAGATGACCGACCTAAAATTATTCTCCCTGCAGGCGCACAAATACCCTGTAATGCCATAGAGATTGATGACTTGGTAACAAGCCGGAATGGGCAAAAAATAGTCGAGTTACCTATTTGTGTTGGTAATATAACAAAAATGCTTTTCAATTTGGAGATAGAATCTTCCATGCCTAATGGCTTTCCAATTAATACCCCAATCCATCTGGTAATGGAAGTCAATGCAGATAAGATGCTGATTATTCATGCTACTTGCATGGGTACGATATGCCATGTAGAGCCTCTTAGTCCATTTGCAAATAAAGAATTGACAACTGATGAAAGGGCTACCTTAAAAGCAGAAAGACAAGCTAACCTTGAAGCCGAACAAAATGGCGGTGTACCTTCGAAAGAAACACTGATTACCCTCAAACAGGCTTATCAAAAGATTGGGAATGATTTCAAGGCAGCAGAAACGCTTGAACTTCAAAACGAATTATATCCAGCTTCTACCAACTATAATAGTATAGGTGTCCTTTACAGCAATGCAGGGGCTACAGACAAAGCAGTTGAGTTTTATGAAAAAGCAATAGAAGAAAATCCTTATGACAAATATGCTTATGCAAACTTAGGTTCTACTTTACTTCACAAAAAACCAAAACAGGCTAAAGAATATCTACAAAAGGCTTTTAATATAGATTCGGAACATGATATTGCTCTAATTGAATTAGGAAAAATTGATAAAAGTGAAGGGAACATAGCTGCCGCACAAGAAAAATTCAAGAAAGCATATGACTTGTATTTGAAGCAATGGAAAACAAATTCATTACCCAAATATGCTTATGGATGGTTTGCAACTGTAGCGGAAGAATTAGGGGAAAATAATTTTGCCAAGGAAATCAGGGCTTCTGCTCCAAAGACGGAAGGAGAAGCGTATTATAACAAAGAAAATTTGTCAATGACAAAGACTAAAGCATTAACGAATAACAATTAAATAATAATATGGCTTGGATTATAGAAGAGAATAAACTCGATGCCCAACAACGTGAATTTATAGACAGGATGAATTTTAGTCGTAAAAATATTTGGATTAAGGGCTTTGCAGGTTCAGGAAAATCCATTTTACTTGCATATACAGCTAAAAAAATTTTCACAATATCGCCATCTGCTAATATTGTATTGATTGTGTTTACGCAATCATTGGTCGAAATGTTCAAAGCTGCATTTAAGGAAAAAAAATTAAATGTTCCTGTAGAAACTTACTTTAGGTTTATGAAAGGTAATAGCCATTACGACTATATTCTGTGCGATGAGGTTCAAGATTTAACACCACGTATCCTTCAAGAGATGAAGAGGCGTGGTACACACGTTATTGTAGCAGGTGATTCCAATCAGTCGATTTATGACCGTGACCCTCAATGGAATGAAAAAACTGTGACCCCTTCAGAAATAGGACAATTAATTAACGGAGATGCTTTTGAATTAGGAATCATTCACCGCTTGTCACAGTCTATCATTAATGCTGTGCAACGCTTCCTTCCACGTCTGAATATATTTTCTGATAAAAAGGAAATGATGAGCAGTGATACAGAAATACGTTTGTGCGAAGCTCCCTCTGAAGAAAAAGAAGTCGCCTACATAATGGAACAAGCAACGAAAGCAGTGAATGTAGGTGATACAGCTGCTATCTTGATACCATCAGCTCAAAAAATTATATATTTCGCGAATTTAGCTCTCCGTCATGCTGGTAAATCAGCATGGGAAGGAGCAATCAACCAGTACGGGAAAACAGATTTTGGTGCAATGAACGCATACCTCAAGGCAAATGGCGTAAAGATACAATATGTAGGAAATGGTTATGGCAATTTTTCTGAAAATGACCGTCGTATCATCCTAATGACATATCACAGTGCAAAGGGATTGGACTTTGATAATGTTTTTATTCCGTTCGCTAATAACAATTTATATATAAGCCCAGATGAAAGTATGGCTAAAACCTTGTTTATGGTGGCAATGACCAGAGCAAGAAAAAATTTGTATATTTCCTATTATGGTTATCCTAGTGATTATCTGGATGCTTTTAGGTCGAACTGTGCGCATATAGATATTTCGACATCAACAGTTGGCAAAATGTCAACTACTAACAATGATAACAACCCTTGGGGATTCTAAATTTATGGATACAATGGACTATTTAGCAATTATACGTAAAGCGGATTTCGTTGATTTATTCAAGTATGGCAGATTGAATGTTTATTCGGCAATCAATTTTGACGGAAATATTAAAGCTCATGCTAATGACAATTATCTGTTTGAGAAGCTGACAAAGAACATGAACTTATTCGAATACTCTTTTGAGTATATGATAATACACTTTATTAGCGATAATGGAAATGAACAACCCTGTTCTGTATGTATTGAAAATGTAAAAGGACTTTATACTTTCAATGAGGAAGCTAAAAAAGAAATGAGCATATCGTTTGATTCTCGAATTAAGCTTCATGTATCCCCTTGGGGTGAGAAATTCAAGGCATTACAAAATAATCGATTAATAGCGCAATCAAAGAGAGGTATAGATAATTTATGGCTGATATTTGGTTTGTCCGAAACTGACAGAAAGAGATGTGAATCTATTATTACTGATGATGTTATTTCCGAAGTTTTTGATGGATTGTTTTCTTATAAACGTCCTGTAGGAGAACAATCTATATGGACGTATCTTCTACGATATGAACGTCATAGTTTTTACCCTAAAGATACGAAAGGTTTTTTTTGTGACTATATCCATGTAGCTTGCAATTGGATGGCAAAAAAAGAAATAATGAATGATGTTGCAACCGAAACAGCATTGTATAATCAGATAAAAGAAAGTCCAGCAACAGACTTCAAGCCACTCTCACAAATAGCAATAAATTCTAATCTACCTTCTCGGACGGACGAGATTTCTAAATGCCAATTTGCAATAGCAGCTCCATTGTTCTTACTTATGAAAGACAAATTCAGTAATGGTTTTTATATTGATATGAGAATTATTAATTATGCCAAAACATTTGGATTTGAATGTTCTGTTGCTGTATATCTTTTGGGGATAACTCTTGGGTATGATAAAACTTATGATGCGTATTATGATTTTGTTAAATTGCCAATATTTGAATTGCAGGCTGAAAGTAAAGGAGCTAATAAATTGGATTATGTGCAAGAAACTAACGAAAAAGAAATCCATTTGGAAAATAGAAATGAAAATGTTGTAGAAGATTTGTTTTCTAAAGACACGATAGACAGTAAAGGCATATCCGAGGATACAAATTTTCAAACAATGGAACAAAAGAGTTCTCTCGTTCAGCAAAGGCAACTATTCATCAAGGAAAATGCTAATAAAAAGTTACCAATAGCTTGGCTTAGGCTAAAAAATAGAAACAACAATGATTTTAAGCCAGCATTTAGCGATGAGGAAGTTTCGATTTTGAAAAGTAATGGCTATAAAATTGCAAAAAGATTCAGCCAGGAAGAAAAGTCGTATATCATTTCACAAGGCTACGAAGTTTCATAATCCATTTTTTATTTAAGTTTCGCATGTAATATTTCCTTAGAAGTTATAGAAGTTATCACTTCGCTTTGCTCTGTTAGAAATTAAAGTCGATAGCCTTGCAAAAGGGATAATTGGCAGTAGCAGGTCAATCGACTTTTTACTCCTAAGCCCACCATAGTGGGCGATAACTTCTTCTAATTCCTTTAACTTCTTCAAGTTGAGCACTTGCGAAACTTGAGTTTTTTTTCAAGGTATGATGCTTTTATGTCACTGCATAAATAAGAAAATTATCCGACTTTCCACTTATTAAATAACGATTTTTTGTGAACAGCATTAGTCAAGAGTCCCTCTTTGTCATCCCTAAAGTCCCTCTTTCCCTCCCTAAACTCCCTCTTTACGATCGTAAAGTGCCTCTTTCGGTGTAGGAATATAGGCTTTTTTAGTTATCTTTACCCCCAATTGAAAATACGCATACGGTCATGGAGCAGAATCAGGAATTGGCACTGGCATGGGAGTTTATAGAAAATACCGGTACTCATCTTTTTCTTACAGGAAAGGCGGGTACGGGGAAGACGACGTTTTTAAGGAAACTGAAGGAAGACAGCCCGAAGCGGATGATTGTGCTGGCTCCTACGGGGATAGCCGCCATCAATGCCGGAGGGGTGACCATCCATTCCTTTTTCCAGCTTCCGTTTGCACCTTACGTGCCCGAAACGTCTTTCAATGCCGACGGAAAGGCTTCGTACCGTTTCCGCTTCGGGAAAGAAAAGCTGAACATCATGCGCAGCATCGACTTGCTGGTGATTGATGAAATCAGTATGGTACGTGCTGACCTGCTGGATGCCATTGACAATGTGCTGCGCCGTTTTCGCGACCGGACAAAACCGTTTGGTGGCGTACAGCTGCTGATGATAGGCGACTTGCAACAGTTGTCGCCGGTGGTGAAAGAGGACGAATGGCAACTGCTGGGGAAGTTCTACGACACGCCTTACTTTTTTTCGAGCCATGCGCTGAAGCAGACCGATTATTGTACCATCGAATTGCAGAAAGTATATCGTCAGAGCGACGGAGACTTTCTGGAACTGCTGAACCGCATTCGCGAAAACCGTTGCGACAAGGCTGTGCTCGACGCGTTGAACCGTCGGTATATTCCTGATTTTCATCCGCAGAAAGAGGACGGGTACATCCGACTGGTGACCCATAACTATCAGGCACAGCGCATCAACGAGCACGAGCTGGAACAACTGCCCGGGCGGGTATATACTTATCGTGCTACCATCGATGGCAAGTTTCCCGAATATTCTTATCCTACCGACGAACTGCTGGAGCTGAAAAAGAATGCTCAGATCATGTTTGTGAAGAACGATACGTCGGGCGAACACCGTTATTACAACGGTATGATCGGCGAAGTGACGGATATTTCGCAACAGGGCATTGTTGTGCGTACGCTGGAGAATCCGCAACCATTTGTATTGCAGGAAGAAGAATGGGCGAATGCAAAATATGTGCTCGACGAAGAGACAAAAGAGATCACCGAGGACATTGAAGGAACGTTCAAGCAATATCCTGTAAAGCTGGCGTGGGCCATCACGATTCATAAGAGTCAGGGGTTGACTTTCGACCGTGCGGTGATTGATGCCAGTGCATCGTTTGCCCATGGACAGGCTTATGTGGCTTTGAGCCGTTGCCGCACGCTGGAAGGCGTGGTGCTGAGTGCTCCGTTGTCGGAACGGGCCATTATTAATGACGAGGCGGTAGAAGCATTTACGTTGAAAGCCCGTGACAGTCGTCCGGATGCGATGCGCGTACATACGCTGCAACAGGCTTATTTTCTGGAACTGCTGACGGGGTTGTTCGACTTCTTCCCGCTGGAGCAAAGCTTGCGCAGGTATGTGCGTCTGATAGACGAGCACTTGTATAAACTTTATCCCAAACAGCTTGCTTCCTATAAAGAGGTAGTGGAGCAGGTGCATGAAAAAGTGGTGATGGTGGGGCAGAAGTTTAAGCAGCAGTACACGCGTCTGGTAGGTGCCTCTGCCGATTATATGACGGACCAGCATCTGCAGGAACGCATTCATCAGGCAGCCTTGTACTTTGGTGAGCAGCTTCAGCCGCTGGAGGAACTTCGGAAGAACCTGATACTGCAATCGGACAACAAAGAACTGAAGAAAAAACTGCGCGATGCAGCAGATGAACTGGTGGAAAGTATACTGCAAAAAATTGGACTGCTGAAATTTGTCGGTCAGGAGGGCTTTCATACAGCACCGTATCTGAAGCAGAAAGCACTGTTGTCCATCGCAGACCCTCAACAGGCAGCCGGCAAGCAGGCGGCTAAAGGCAGGCAGAAGGCAACTGCCGGAGGTGGAAAAGCCGATGTGCCTGCCGATATTCTTCATCCGGAACTGTACAACCGCCTGGTGGCATGGCGCAATGCCGAAGCGGGCAAGCAGGGAATGCCGGTATATACGGTGCTGCAGCAGAAAGCAATATTGGGAATCAGCAACCTGCTGCCTACTGATGAAGCCTCGTTGCTGTGCATCCCGTACATGGGCAAGAAAGGGGTTGAAAAGCACGGAAATGTCATTCTGGAGATGGTGAAGGCTTATCGGAGAGAACAGGGAATGCCCGATGATGCGCTTTCGTTAGATTAAGCCTACAGCGTGATGGATGGCGTTTGTCTGCTCTTTTTCGTGCAGATATAGCTGGAAATATTCACTCCATGTTTTCCCGGTCTCGAATTTCAGCAAGTCATTGAAATAGGCTGCTGACAGTTTCAGGGTGGCGGCACAGGCAGCCGAAGGAGGAACCTGTATCTTGTCCGGATGACAGCCTTCGGTGTAGCGGTCAATCCATCTTTCGGTTTTGCAGACGATGGCTTTGTTCTGGTTGTCGCGGGTGATGAATTGACGTTCGTAATAGCGTGTGCAATATTCGAGCATCAACTCGATGTGGTACGATAGGATGACACTGCTATGAACGTCGGCCGGATAGCGCAGCTCGTTTTCGAGGTTCCTGAGGCAGCATACGATTTGTTCGGTTTCGCGTTGGGACAAGTGCAGGGCCTCGCTCTTGGCGTAGTCGAAGAACGAGTATTTTTTGATTCTTTTGGTCAGTGATGTGTCGAACTGGTCGGGCTGAAAAACGAGCAGATAACCTTTCGAGGGAAGCGAGTGTTCTTTGTCCATGCGGAAGGTATGTTCGGGAGGCAAAAATATCATGGTGGCATACGAGTAGTCGCAGCTTCCTTTTCCGCAACAGCAATGGCTCTTTTCGCATTTCTCAGCCAGAATGATGGCATATACTCCAAACTTTATGCTTGTTTGCTGCATGCAGGAGTCCGACAGATTGATAATGCTTATTTCGGGATGCAAGGTCCGGCTTCCCAGGCATAGGTTACATTCATATATGTTTTTTAGTTTCAGCATGCGTCATTCTGTTGTCATATCTGTTGGCAAAAATAGTGACTTATGGCTGTATCCGGATAAACATTATTACGGATTCTGTTATCTTTGTTACTGTTGCAGAGGAGCTGGTTGAGTCCGTGAAATCCAAGCAATCCATACCTGAGTATAACGGAAAGTCTGTCCCGCTAATTTTTGATAACCCCGCTTCTGTAATTTTGGTACTGAAATCAGTAAATAGTTTGTTGCGCTGACAGATTTTTCTTTCTTATTTTGCAAGGTGTTTTTCCGGTTGTTTGTGCATTGGAGGGAGGAGATAACAGATCTGTCTGATGCCGGTCGGATGGAAAAACGAATGTATCATAATCATTAAAATATAGAAGCAATGGCAAAAAAAGTGTTGATTTTATCATTCAGTCCTCGTCGGAGAGGAAATTCGGATACGCTTTGTGATGAGTTTATGCGTGGAGCCATCGAAGGTGGTAGCGAGGTTGAAAAGGTGTTCTTGCGCGACAAGAATATTCATCCTTGTCTGGGATGCAGCGTGTGCAGTTACGAAAAGAAACCCTGCCCGCAGAAAGACGATGCGGCTGAAGTGATTCAGAAAATGCTGGAAGCCGACGTGATTGTAATGGGCACTCCTGTCTATTTTTATGCGATGAGTGCGCAGATGAAGACGCTGATAGACCGTTGTTGCGGTCCGTATACCGAAATGAAGAACAAAGAATTCTACTTTATCGCTACCGCGGCCGAAGACGATGCATCGATTATGCAACGTATTGTTGACAGTTTCAGTGGATTCCTCGACTGTCTGGAAAATCCGATGCTGAAAGGTACCGTGTTCTGTGGCGGGGTATGGCATCCGGGCGAGATAAAAACAAAACCCGAAGCCATGCGCAACGCTTACGAGATGGGACTTCGGGTATCGCTTGATTGAGCAGTATCGGCAGAGGGTCAGTAAGGAGAGTTTCGTCCTTGCTGCACTTCTATACGGAAGCCGAACGAACCGTCCTGCGATTTCAGTTCGAAAGCACCTTTAAAATTATTTCTTTCCCAGGGAAGGGCAGAAGGATTGAATACCTTTCGTCCTTCCTTGTTGTATTCGCCGTAGGTGTTGATACGCATGCCGTTCTTCAGTTTGAAGCTGCCCATTTGCAGGTTGTCCATCAGGCTGCCTACAGAGTTCGGACCAAAAGGATTGAGATAGAAGGACGAACCGCTGCTGAACATGTTGCTAAGCCCCGACGAGTAGGTGACGTCCGGATTGAGCCTGAATAGCTGGCTATAGTCTTTGCTTGCGTTGGGAATAACAATCTTGAAAGACTTGCTCAGGTCGGGAGTCGGCATTTTGATCAGACTGTTCATATCTATCAGGAAGCCTCCGTAGTTTCGGGTTTCGTCGGGCAGAAGTTGCTCTTCAGCGGGGGGAATGTTGCCTGTCTCCTGGCGCAACGTATCGGTTGCCACTTCGTTTTGGGCAAAAGCCATGCTACTGTACAAGGCAATGATCGTGAATAGAAATAAAAAACGTTTCATTTTATCTACACATTTTGTCTGCTTCAAAGATAATGCTTTTCTGCTGACCCTTTCGCGTGTCTTAAGACTATTTATCTGTTTTTTCAATATTGCGTGAAAGATGACTTAGCGACATTTCTATTGGGTAATCAGTTTATACCCGATGCCGCGTACATTGATGATGCGTATGTTTTCGTCCTTGGCCAGTTTGTGGCGCAGTTTGGTGATGAAGACGTGCAGGCTTCGTTGGTTGAAGAAGGAGTCATCGCCCCAGAGATCGAGGAGGATGTCGCGCATGTTCACCACACAGTTGCGATTCTGGCAGAGGCGGCGTAGTATTTCGGTTTCACGGTGCGACAGTTCCTGCTGGTTGCTTTCGTGAAGGAGGAGTTGGCGCCGGATGTCGAGCTGGTAACTGCCAATCGGGTAGAGGGAGGGGGCTTCCACTTCGGCTGTTGTGTAGGTACAGGCACGGCCCATCAGTGCCTTGATGCGTATGATGAGTTCCTGCATGCCGAATGGTTTCTTCAAGTAGTCGTTGGCACCCAGTTCGAAGCCTTCGACAACATCGTTCACGGCCGAGCGGGCAGTGAGGAAAAGGACAGGCGTACGGCGGTCGCTTTGCCGGATGCGGCGTACCATCTCGAAACCGTCCATGCGGGGCATCATGATGTCGGCTACCACTACATCGGGATGAAGCTCGAAAAAGAGACGCAGGCCTTCTTCACCGTCGGCGGCGGTATGGATAAGGAAGCTCTGACCTTCGAGGGTGTCCTTGATGATCATGGCAAGGGTCTGTTCGTCTTCGACGAGGAGGACGGATATAGAACTATCGAGCCTCACCCCCGGCCCCTCTCCCAAGGAGAGGGGTGAGGGGGTGTGTTTACTATCTTTGGTTATCATTTTTGCTGTTTCTGTTTTTTATATTAATCAAGCGTTGGAAAACATTCATTATAAGTATTCATTTTCAGATACACCCACTTCCTCCCCTCTCCTTGGGAGAGGGGTTGGGGGTGAGGCCCTGGCTGCCCTCAATCTCACCTTAAACTCACTTCCTTTCCCCGGTTCGCTCTTCACTTCCACCGTACCGCCATGCTTCTCTACCATTGTCTTCACATAGAACAGACCGAGGCCGTAGCCTTTCACTTCGTGCAGGTTGCCGGTGGGTACACGGTAGAACTTGTCGAACACATGGGGCATGCGGTCGCGGGCGATGCCGATACCGTGGTCGCTGACACAGATTTCTGTATATACTTGTCCGTCTGTGGCTGTATGATTGCTGCAACGGACGGTAATGTCGGCCTGGTTGCGCGAATACTTCATGGCATTGTCCAGCAGATTGCTCACGATGTTAGACAGATGGGTACGGTCAGCAGGTACGGTCAGGTCTTCGGGAACGATGTCGAGCGTGATGTGGACAGGCTTGTCGGCTTTCAGCTTATGCAGTTCGACGAGGGAGGGCAGGAGGGTCGCTAAGTGTACTTCTTCCCAATGGAGGCGGAAGGTCTTGCGTCGCTCCATCGACATGGAAAGTATCTGCTCTACCAGTCCGCCGAGGCGTTGCAACTGCTCCTGGCAGATACGCAGGTAGCGCTCGCGCTTGTTGGGGTCGTCAGCCTGGTGGAAGTTGAGCAAGGCATCGGTGGCAGCATAGGCCACGGCAATGGGTGTCTTCAGTTCGTGGGTGATGTTGTTGGTAAAGTCGCTTTTCATTTCCTCCAGCGTTTTCTGCCGCAGGATGGTGTGGATGAGATACCAGAAGGAGAAGCCGAGGATGAGGAGGATGACCAGCGAAGTTATCAGTATGCCTGCCATTTGCCGCAACACGAGGCCTCCCACCGGTTCGGTGGTAAGACGATAGACGTCGTGTTCCGAAGAGGAGAAGGCATATTGGTAGCTGACGGCATCGGGACCGGGCACATAGCCGGGTGTGCCGCCTGTGGCCAGGGTATCGGTATAGAGCCAGCGGTCTTGGGCGTCGTAGCCAGAGTACAGGTATTGCAGGCGGTAGCGTATGGGGATGTTCATTTCCCTGAGGCGGGTGTTGAGCAGGCTGTCGTATACACTGAAATCGGGACTTCTCAATATGTCGAGCCCCGAGTGCAGTCCGCGTTGCAGGTAAATGGCCATGCCGGTCATGGTGCGTTGGTTGCGCAGCAGCATGTCGAGCCCCTCCTTTGCATGAAGCATGGCGTCGGGGCGCACGGTATCTGTCTCTATCCGCTGTAGCGTATCGTTACGGGCGGTGAAGCCCTCTATCACAGTGTCAGATACCTGATGCAGCACGGTGCTGCTCCGCACAAACTGCTTGCCCTCGTCGTCAAAACCAGTGGAGATGGAGACTTCGCCATGCTCTCTGTTCCTTTCCTGTAGGTGTTCGATACGCACCAGCATCTCGTTGTAGTCGCTGATGCGCATGGCTTCCGTGATGTTGCGCTCCAGGTCGGTGCGCATGGTGCGGTAGAGGCCCGTCAGCCAGTAGGCCTGATAGGCAAAGATGCCCGTCAGCGAGAGGATGACGAGCAGGGCGATGTATTTCGAGGGCAGTTTCATGGGGATAAAGATACGCACTTCCTTTTTATCTCCCGATGTCTGGTAAGACTAAATAACACTTCTTTTTCGGTACTCCGGTGGCTGGATTTCTTCTTATATTCGGTTGTATGTATTAATTTTGTTGCCCGAATTAAAATTGCTGAATATATGAAACATATTATTGATGTAGATACCTGGGTCCGTCGCGACAACTATCGCTTCTTTGAAACCTTTGTCAGTTCGTGGTATGCCGTGACTACCGAAATCGACTGTACAGAAGCCCGTGCGGCAGCCAAACGCCGGGGGCAGTCGTTCTTTCTCTATTACCTGTATGCAGTGGTACGTGCTGCCAACGAAGTAGATGAGTTGCGTTACCGCATCGACAAGCAGAAGCAGGTTGTCTTTCACGACCGTGTGGACATCATTACACCCATCGCCGTTCCCGGCCGTACCTTCTTCACCCTGCGCATTCCATATCACGAAAGTTTTGCCGACTTCTACGCCGAAGCCCATCAACTGATTACCCATATCCCGTTCGACGGCGATCCTTATGGTGCCGAGAAGACGCTGATGGCTCAGGGCGACTACGACGTGGTGCATCTGAGTGCCGTGCCCGGCATGTACTTCACATCCATTACTTATACGCTGGCCGAAGCGGGCAATGCCTGCAACTACCCTTTGATGACTGCCGGCAAGGCCGTTGTCCGCGAAAGCCGGTTGGTGATGCCGCTGTCCATTTATGTGAACCATGCTTTTGTCGATGGCTCTCACCTTTCGCTGTTCTTCCAGAAGATAGAGCAGTATCTGAAGGAGATTGCGGAGGACGTGTGATTTTTTGTTCCCGAAAGTTTGGACGAATTACCGTATTTGCGTATTTTTGGAATGAGAATTGAACATTTTCAAGATTACTTTTGAACATTTCAGTGGTAGGTTTTAAAGTTTTTATATAATGGAATATCTTAGGAAACAATATAATACGCTGAAGGAACGTATTGAAGAGCCTCGCAAATTCATACAGGTAATTGCCGGACCGAGACAAGTCGGAAAGTCAACATTGGTCAGTCAGGTACTCAGACAGATAGAGTTGGCCTATATGATGGAAGTGGCTGATGGGGTAGATTCCAAAGATACGGATTGGATAAGGCGGGTGTGGGAGTCTGCCCGTACAACCATGCAGCTTCGCAAGGAAAAAGTGTTTCTGCTGGTTATCGACGAAATTCAGAAGATTGACAACTGGAGTGATGCCGTTAAAAGAGAATGGGATGAGGATACCCGGATGGGGTTGAATTTGAAGGTGGTGCTTCTGGGCAGTTCGCGTCTGTTGTTGAAGAAAGGCCTTACGGAATCCTTGGCGGGGAGATACGAATTGATAAGGTTAGGGCATTGGAGTTATTTGGAAATGCAGGAAGCATTCGGTTTTACATTGGATGAGTATATTTACTTTGGAGGCTATCCCGGTCCGGCCCATTTGATAAAAGACGAGCGGCGCTGGAAGAAATATGTGAAGGATTCGCTTGTGGCTCCCGCTATCGAGAAGGATGTTATCATGACTTCCAATATCTATAAACCTGCATTGATGAAGCGGCTTTTTGAATTGGGATGTGGATATTCTGCAGAGATTCTGTCGTTGACCAAACTGATCGGACAGTTGCAGGATGCCGGTAATGTGACGACATTGGCCGGGTATTTGGAAATCTTGAATCAATGCTCTTTACTGGCCGCTTTGCAGAAGTATGCCAAGGATGATGCCCGTAAATATAACTCGATTCCCAAATATCAGGTGTACAACAATGCGTTGATGACAGCTTATAAGGGACGAACTTTTGAGAAGGATCGAATTGACCCGAGGGTTTGGGGCCGATGGGTGGAAAGTGCGGTCGGGGCTTATCTGCTGAGTATGGCCGAGGAATTGGAATATCAGTTGTATTATTGGCGTGAAGGAACCGATGAAGTGGATTTTATTATCGTGACCGGAGGAGAATGCATTGCCATTGAAGTAAAAAGCGGCCGTAGAGGAATGAACAGTGGACTTCCCAAGTTTGTAAAGGCTTTCCATCCGAAGCGTTCCTTTGTAGTGGGAACATCCGGTGTATCATTGGAGGATTTTCTGAAAAGTGATTTGGAAGAACTAATTCACTGGACGTAACCGGTTCGAGAGGACTTTATCGTCTTTTTCTATATCCGATAACACTTGATAAGACTTCATAAGCCTGCGATAACGCGGGCTTTATTTGTCTCTGTCTATCTTTGTGCCACCGAAAAGAACGGCAGAAGGGTACAATCATCCCCGTTGATGGCAAGAATCATCCCGGTTGATTGGGGGAATCATCCCGGATGATTGTATCCTAAGGTCATGAGGAAGAAAGGCTGGGTGCAGGCATACACCGCTCCTTGTCTGCGACACTGGCGGCCGGACTTCGGAGTGATCTATCATGCTGTACAAAAATGAAGAAAAGAATGATGAGACAAAAACTATTGGCATCGGCGGCCTGCCTGCTGCTGGCTTTGCCGCTCTCCGCCCAGGAGAATCTGGAAAAAGAAAACACGCGTACGCTGTCGGCCGACAGCATTCTGACGGGCGATGCCCGCATGGACAGTCTTTACCGGCATTTGCCCGAGGTGATGGTGACCGGCGAACGTCCCGTCGTGAAGGCTTCGGCCGGTAAGCTGGAGTACGACCTGCCGCGGATGATCAAAGACCGCCCGGTGGATAACGTATACGAAGCCTTGAAAGAACTGCCCGGCGTGATGGAGCAGGACGGTGCGCTAACGTTGGGCATGCAGGCGGTCACCATCGTGCTGGATGGCAAGGTGACCAACATGAGCGGTGCGCAGCTGTACGCCTTGCTGAAATCGTTGCCTGCCGACCGCATCGAACGCGTCGAAGTGATGTACAACGCGCCTGCTCGCTATCAGGTACGTGGAGCGATGATCAACGTCCGCCTGCGCCACCGCATCGGCGACCCGGGCGTGATGCAGGGCGAAATCTATGGGAAATACAACCAGGAGTACGAAGCCTCGTTCGAAGAGCGTGCCTCCTTGTTATACAACGGGAATCGGTTCTCGACCGACTTTCTTTACTCTCACAGCCACGGCGAGAGCTTCAACACCACGGACAAGGAAGCCCGCCACTGGCAGCAGGCCGACGGTTCGACGCATCTCATCGACAACTACGAGGAGATGCGTGGCCGCAGCCATACTCACAGCTTCCGCTTAGGCACGGACTACACGCTGGCCGAGAACCACTCGCTGAGCTTCGTCTACAACGGTGCCTATGCCACCAGTCACACCCGACAGAACACTACGGGTACACAGACAGCCGAGAGCGTGAGCGGCCAGACCTCGTGGTTGCACAACGGCCGTCTGGACTATCAGGCACCCATCGGGCTGAAGGCGGGTGTGGAGTTCACGTGGTACAACGCTCCGGGCAACCAGCTGCTGCACAGCCGCATGGGCGATGATGTCCTCGACTTCTATACCGAGGACGGACAGCGCATCAACGCCTGGAAGTTCTTCCTCGCGCAGGAACATCAGCTGAAGAACGGTTGGGGGCTGAACTACGGAGCAATCTATACCACGAGCGTGGACCATTCGTACCAGACGTATGAGAATGAAGAATTACAAATGAAGAATGAAGAATCAGTTTTGCTGAACGACGTCAAGTCGCGCCGCCGCGAGCAGACGCTCAACCTGTATGCAGGCTTCAGCAAGTCGTTCGGGCAGAAGCTGATGACGGACTTCTCGCTGGCCGTGGAGCGCTACAAGACGCCCGTGTGGGACGAGTGGGATGTCTATCCCGTCCTCAACCTGACCTACCTGCCTGCCGACGGGCACATCCTCCAGCTTAATTTCAGTAGTGACAAGAGTTATCCCGATTACTGGGCCGTGCAGGACGTCATCTCGTACCTGGGTGGCGGATACAGCGAGATACACGGTAATCCGTTGCTGAAGCCCGCCATCGACTATTCCACTTCGCTGACCTATGTCCTGAAGTCGAAGTACGTCTTCCGTGCCTGGTTCAACCACACTAAGGACCGTGCCGTGCAGACGCTCTACCAGTCGCCCGACGAACTGCTGGAGTTGTACAAGTACTTGAACTTTGACTTCGAGCAGCAGGCCGGCCTCCAGGCCTCCATACCCTTCAAAGCCGGACAGTGGCTCGACTCGCGCCTCACCCTTTTGGGGCTGTGGATGCGTCAGAAGGACAGCGACTTCTACGACCTGCCCTTCGACCGACATCGCCTGTTAGGCATCGCCGTGCTGAACAACACTTTTACCCTGAGCCGCAAGCCCGACATCCGGCTGACCATCGACGGACGATTGCAGGGGAGGGCCATACAGGGTATTTATGACATCCCTACATGCGGCGACCTTTCGGCCACGTTGCGCTACACCTTCCTCGGCGGTAATGCCGTGCTCACCGCTTGGTGCCGTGACATCCTGCAGACCTCTATGCCCTGTCCGCAGATACGCTACGCCCACCAGTGGGTGACAAACGAGTACTCCAGTTTCCGCAGTGTCGGCCTTTCCTTCGCCTGGAAGTTTGGTGGCTACAAGGAGAAGAAGCGCGAGGCGGTGGATACGTCGCGGTTCAAATAGGAAAGACGAGGAGGAGATAAAAGGGAGAAGATTGTACTCATGGAAGAATTTCAAATGAAAGAATAATATGAAGAAAACAACATTGCTAAGTTTATGCTTTGCCTGCCTGTTGGGTTTGCCGCTCCGGGCAGAAGTAATTCCGGTCGACACGATACCTTTCGAACTGGGTGCCGACAAACGTTTGTATGTGACAGTCTATATCAACGGGCAGGATGACCGTCCCCTGCGCTTTCTGCTGGATACGGGGGCGACGGATGTGGTGCTCAATTCCAATTCGCTGCGCACCGAAGGGCTTGCCACCTTTACGGGAAGTGTGGAGAACAGTGGCGCCAATTCGGTGGAAACCATTCCTTCCACAGAGTCCTCTCAGGTGGTGAGGATGGGCAGCCGGGCCATTTCCGGCTTGAAACTGATAGCTATTCCTTATCCGTCCGATGCCTGGGACGGTGTGCTGGGGCTGTCTTATCTGAGGAACTTTGATGTCCGTATTGATTATCGGCGGAAATCCATCTTCCTGTATGAATTGGGTGACGGGCAGAAAGCGGCATCGGACAAGGCTGTCAGGCTGAAGATGGACTATTGTCTGGGAGTGCCGGTCGTTCCGGTCGGCGTGCGTGTCGGCGGAGTGGATTATCTGGTGTCGGTAGAGGTGGATACCGGTTCCGACCGTGTGTTCGATCTCAATACACCTTTCGTCCATCGCAACGGCCTGCTGGGCACACAGAAACCATTTGCCATCTCGCGCATAGCCGGTACGGTGAAGGACGGCGGTGAACTTAAGAACGTATTCTTCGACTCGGTAACACTGGGAGGAACATTGACTTTGCTTCGTATACCCGGTGCTTTTTCTACGGTGACAACAGGTGTACAGGCCAGTGACGTGATGGACGGCGTGTTGGGCAACAATTTCCTGCAACGCTTCAACCAACTCTATGACTTCAAGAACAATTATCTCTATCTGGAGGTGAACGACCGGCTCTATACTCCTTTCTATGACTTTCTGGTTCGTTGAACAGGAAGTTCATATCATTGTAACGCTTTGTACATACCCCTGACACATCTTGTGTTCATCTTTGTATCAAGAAAAACAACAAGCTGAACAATGATGCGTCTACGTACATTTTATTCTACCATTGTGTTGTCCGACATTCATCTGGGGACATCACATTCCAAGACAACCGAAGTGACTAACTTTCTGAAATCGGTGAACTGCCGCCGTCTGATATTGGATGGAGACATTATCGACGGATGGGCTTTACGCAAGGGGGGCACCCGCAAGTGGCAGGCACGCCATACGGAGTTCTTCAAAGTTATCATGAAGATGATGGAGAAACAGGGAACGGAGGTTATCTATGTGCGGGGCAACCACGATGACTTTCTGGACAGTCTGGTGCCCTTTACTTTCTACAACATCCGCATTGTAAAGGACTTCATTCACGAAAGTCACGGCAAGCGTTACTACGTGACGCATGGCGACATCTTCGATACCGTTACTACAAACATGAAGTGGCTGGCACAGTTGGGTGACTTGGGCTATACCTTCCTGCTGTGGCTGAACAAAATCTACAACAACTATCGTACGCGTCACGGTCAGCCTTATTATTCGCTCTCACAAGCCATCAAGCAGAAGGTAAAGACTGCTGTTTCCTACATTTCCGACTTCGAACAGGAGTTGGTGAAATTTGCCCGTGCCCGCAAGTGCGACGGAGTAATATGCGGACACATTCATCATCCGGCCGATACGTGGTACGATGACATTCATTACCTCAACTCGGGCGACTGGGTAGAGACTATGTCTGCCTTGGCTGAAGATGAAGACGGCAACTGGACGGTCATCCGTTATGGAGAGTTGCAGATGGAGCAAACCGGGAATCCGGTTCGTCAGATTGCCTCCTGATTTTTCAGTATCTTCATTGCGATGTCCATATACCGTGTGATGTCGGTAGTAATCTCTCGGTCGTATACATCACAACGTTTGCGTCCCAGACGTACGACGATGGCATCCATCTCGGGGATGGCGATGATGTACTGTCCCAACATGCCGCGCAGGTAGGGGCAACGCATGCCGTGATAATCCATGATCCACGTCTGGAAGCCATAATAGCTGAGCGTATCTTTACCCCATTGGTCTTTCAAGTACGAGGCAGGGCGCATCAGTTCGTTCATGTAGGCTTCCGATACCAATTGGCGGCCTTGCCAGTTACCATGATGCAGTAACAGGCGGGCAAAGCGGGCTACATCGCGTGCCGTGGTGTGGAAGCAGCAGAAGGCTTTCTCGTCACCGTCTTTCTTGTCCAGCAGCCAGTAGGCATCCCGTTCGGCTTGCATGGGCTTCCAAAGTTTTTCTTCTGCATAGTCACTCAATGTCTGCCCAGTGGCGGCTTCGATAACGAAGGCCAACAGCTGTGTCTCCCCGCTACGGTAGGAGTATTGCACACCGGGTTTATCAATCACTTCCAGGCCGGTTACCAAGTCGTACAAGTCGTTGCCGTAGTAGCCGTGTGTGGTGACGGAGAAAAGCGAAGCATAGGCTTCGTCCCACGCCATGCCGCCGCTCATGGTAAGCAGGTGACGCAGAGTGACGTCGGCCTGCATTCCTTTCGTATAGGCAGGAATGTAGCGCGACACGGGATCATCCAGACTGTGTATCTTTCCTTCGTCGAGGGCAATACCGGTCAGCAGTCCTACGATGGTTTTCGTGGCAGAATAGATGTTCGAAGTCAGCGTGTCGTTCCAACCGTCGCGATAGCTTTCAAAGACGATGCTGTCGTGATGGATGACGAGGAAGGATACGGTATGCAGACTGTCCAGATAGTGCGCATCATTCTCCGTCAGCCGGTAGCGGTTATAGTCGGAAGAGAGGGGCCAGTGCCATACGTCATTGGGATTGTGGTGTACCGTATGGCGGTGGAAGGTTTCCAGATCATCGATGACGGGCATCCAATGGATGAGTGCCTGACGGGCATAGTAGGGTAGAGAGGCATAGACGATGGCGAGCACTGCTACCAAAGCGATGAGCACGCGGAGGGTGGTTTTCTTTTTTGTTTTCATAGGTTTACTTTTTGTTCTGGATACTCAGGCAATATTCCGATGGCGTCATTCCTGTTTGTTTTTTGAACATCCGACTCAGATGCTGGGAATATTCAAATCCTAAACTGTATGCTACTTGGGTAACTCCTGTTCCACCAGCAAGCAGATTTTTCGCTTCTTGAATAATATACTGACGGATATGATTGCTTGCCGTATCTCCAGTTGTCTTTTTTATGAGATCGCCAAAATAGTTGGACGACATGCAAAGTTTGTCTGCAAAATACTGAACTGTGGGCAGTCCGAACGATAATTGTAAGTTCTCATCGAAATAATTCCGCAACAGATTCTCGAACTTGATGAGTATATCCGAATTTTCCAGTTTCCGTGTCATAAATTGTCGGTTATAGAACCGTTGGCAAAAATTCAATATCAGTTCAATGTATCCGACAATGATTGCATCTTGGACGGCATCATGCTTGCGCTCGATTTCCTTATGGGTCTGTTGCATTAGTGTGATGAATAAATCGTGTTCTTCGTCTGTCATGTGCAAGGCTTCGTTGACGCGATAGTCGAAAAACGAATATTCCTTGATTTTCTTTTCCAAATGCGTTCCGTGTAGCAGGTCTGGGTGAAATAGCAAGGCCCATCCTGTCAGATTGACTTCTTCACCGTTATCTTCTTTGCCACCTATCTGGCCGGGAGCTACACAAATGAGTGTCCCTTTATGGTAATCGTATTTCCCACGTCCGTATGCTAAGTCTATTTCTGATTCGTCGTGCAAAAATATTCCATAAACTCCATAGTTATTCAGGCAATGGCGTACAGGCGAAACTTCTGCAAAGTCTATAACGTTGACACATGGATGAAAGTCTGTAGCTCCGACATAGCGGCTGTAATCACTTACGTTTTTTACTTTCAGTATCTTACTCATGAAGTTTATACTAATTTGATGTTCAATCACAAAGATACGTCTTTTTTGTTAGAGAGAGAAGTAAAAAACGGGTTTATATCAGTGAAATGGATACAAACATCCCACTTATTGTCACTTTTGTCTTGTGAGTGCTTTCTAATTTTGCATTAAAATAATGATATACAATTATGAAAAGAAGAGATTTTTTGAAAATGACATCCATATCGACTCTGTTGGCAGCAGGAGAATGGATGGGACTGTCTAACGTATTTGCACAATTTCCATCGAAGTCGGTAAGCGGATATTCAAATGGTAGTTATCAGTCGGACAGTAGCATGGAGCATAGAAAGCTGAAAGGTTTGGATGTTTCTGCTATCGGGCTTGGTTGTTTGCCGATGGTAGGTTATTATGGTGGAAAGTTTGACAAGCGTGACATGATTGCCTTGATACGTCGGGCATATGATAAAGGAGTAACTTTTTTCGATACGGCAGAAGTGTATGGGCCTTATACCAGTGAGGAGTGGGTTGGTGAAGCACTGGCTCCGTTTCGGAAGGAGGTTAAGATCGCCACAAAGTTCGGATTCGGTGTTGAAGAAAGGCAACCGACTGCACTTAATAGTCATCCCGATCATATTCGCCGTGCAGTGGAGGGATCGTTAAAACGTTTGCGTACGGATCATGTTGACTTGTTGTACCAGCATCGTGTCGATCCGAATGTGCCGATGGAAGAAGTTGCAGGTGTAGTAAAAGATTTGATACAGGAAGGAAAAGTGTTGCATTGGGGAATGTCCGAAGCGAGTGCTTCTTCTATTCGACGTGCTCATGCAATATGTCCTGTTTCGGTTGTGCAAAGTGAATATGCCATTTGGTGGCGCGAACCTGAAACAAAAATATTTCCTACACTCGAAGAGCTTGGCATCGGTTTTGTTCCCTATTGTCCGTTAGGACGTGCATTTCTTACTGGTACGATTGATGAAAACAGCCGGTTCAAACAGGGAGATCGGCGGTGGAATTTGCCACGATTTACTCCCGAGGCTTTGAAACATAATATGCCACTTGTGGCACTTGTCCGTAAATGGGCGCAACGTAAAGGATTGACACCTGCTCAGTTCGCACTTGTTTGGATACTTTCGCGTAAGCCATGGATTGTTCCGATACCGGGAACTACCCATCCCGGTCGCTTGGATGACTTCCTTGGTGCAGGAATCATTCGTCTGTCGGCTTGGGAAATGGAGGAATTCGATAAGGAATATGCCCAAATTGATCTGATGGGGCATCGTGCCGATCCGTTTACTGAAAGTCAAATTGATAAATAAGAATAAGCAATGGATTATGTAACATTGAATAATGGTGTACAGATGCCGATGCAGGGATTCGGAGTTTTTCAGGTATCAGATGCATTTATGTGCGAACAGGCTGTTTCCGATGCCATTAAGGTCGGTTACCGGCTTATTGATACGGCATCTGTGTATGGGAACGAACGGGCTGTTGGTGCTGCTGTTCAAAAAAGTGGTATTCCGCGGCAGAATTTATTCATTACAACCAAAGCATGGATATCAGAAATGGGATACAAGCAAACCATGCAAGCTTTTAAAGATTCGCTTATCCGTTTAGGAATGGACTATATTGATCTTTATCTGATTCATATGCCTTTTAATGACTATTATGGAGCATGGAGGGCCATGGAGGAACTCTATGCGTCAGGACATGTACGTGCTATTGGAGTTTGTAATTTCGAGCCGGATCGCTTAATAGACTTATGTTTGAATGTAAAAACTGTTCCGGCCGTTAACCAGATTGAAGTACATCCTTATACCCAACAGATAGAAGCAATGAAAATTATGCAATCACTTGGCGTACAGATGGAGGCATGGGGCCCTTTGGCTGAGGGTATGAACGGATTGTTCACAAACCCTCTTTTAACCGCTATTGGGCACAAGTATGGCAAATCGGCAGCACAAGTTGTGTTGCGCTGGCATCAGCAGCGTGGGACAGTTGCTATTCCGAAGTCGGTTCACAAAGAACGCATAGAAGAGAATTTTGCCATCAATGATTTCGTATTGAGTCAGGAAGATATGGAGACCATTGCTACGATGGATACTGCTCATCCTACAATTCTTGATTTACATGCTCCGACAGAAATTGAACGTTTGTATCATATCAAACCTATAGGTTGAAAATGTTGGTATAATTATTATAAATGTCTGCATTATAATCAATAGTTGTACGGAAACAGCAGCGTAAATACACTCCCTTCACCGGGACAGGAACGTACGTCGATGCTGCCACTGTGCTGGTGCATAATCTGCCGGGCAAGCGTGAGGCCGATGCCCGAACCGCCGGGCTTGGTAGTGAAGAAGGGGACGAAGATACGTTCCTGCACTTCGGGTTCGATGCCTGTACCATCGTCTGTCACGCGAAGGAAGATACGGCCGGTAGGGGTGACACCTGCCGATAGGGTGATACATTTGGCATCGTTTTCGCGGGCATTTTTGATCAGATTGATAAGTATCTGTTCCACCTGTCCTTTGTCGGCCAAGAGGCGGAGTGAGGCAGGAGGTGGCATGAGACGCAAGTCGTTCTTATCGGTCTGCATGAATCGGAGGACGTCTTCCAACAGTGTGGCAGCGTCAAGAGGTTGCAGCAGGGGCGAGGGCAGATGTGATACTTCCCGATAACTGCCTACGAAGCGGGTCAACGCATTCCCTCGTCGGGCAATAGTGGCAAGCATCTGCCGCATGTCTTCCTTGTCTTGTTCGTTGCCTTCCAGTCCGTCTACTTGCTTGCCCAACAATTCGGCCAGGGAGACAATGGGGGTGACAGAGTTCATGATTTCATGAGTCAGTACCCGTATCAGTTTCTGCCAGGCCAATGTCTCTTGGGTGTCCAGTGCCGAATGGATATTCTTCAGGCTGGCAATGACCAGCTTTCGTCCTTGCAGGATGAATTCCATGCCCGACAAGGCCAGTTGCGTTCCCTCTTCCTGTTGGTGAACCTGTATTACGTGCAGTGAGCCGGGACGCAAGTCACGTAGCAGGCGGGGCAGATCGGGATGGAAAAGGCGTAAATCATCTACAGTCTTGGGGGCTTTCAATATCCAGGTTTCTGCTTGCAGTTCGTTTACGGCAGTGGCCAGCAGACGTGTAGCGGCCTCGTTCTTCCATTCGATGTTGCCCTGTGGTGTATAGACCAGTATGGCGGTGTCAATGTGGTTGGCCAGTGCCTGAAAGTAAAGCAGGCGCCCTTCCTTGCGTTGCAGGTTGGTGCGATAGTGTTCCAGTGCATCCTGCATGCTGTCCAGCAGTTCGGGTGGCAGGCCGCGATGACCGCTTGCCTGGTTGCTGCCGAAGGCTTCGGGAAATTCGGAGTAGCGCACCGACTGAATGAACTGCTCCATGAGGCGTGACGTACGCTTCATATACCGGCAGACAGCCCAGGCAATGCCCAGTGTCAACAGGGCGGCCAGACACATGTTGATATAGAAACCGTGTACTGCCATCCAGGCTGTAAGGAGGCACGAGGCCAGCAGGGCGGCGGTAAGCAGCAAGGGGATACGGGTCCAGTGGGTTTTCATATTGTTGTTTTTTAGGAGTTGACAAGTTGACGAGTTGACAAGTTAACAAGACTACAAGGCGGTTTCTAAAGACTCGTCAACTTGTTCCCTCGTCCTCTTGTCAACTACAATTTATACTTCTCAATCCTCCGATACAGCGACGTCCGCGTGATGCCCAGCATCTCGGCGGCCAGAGTGATGTTGCCGTTGCACAGGCGGAGCACTTCGTCAATGCTTTCACGTTCGATGCGCTCCAAGTTGTATCGTTCCTTTTCGTCCAGCGGTTCGTGCGTCAGGCGGCTTTGCAAGTGGAAGTCGCGTGCGGCCAGCATCGGTCCGGAGGTCAGGATAACTGCCCGCTCCACGGCATGCTCCAGTTCGCGTACATTACCAGGCCAGCGGTATTGCTGTAGCTGACGGCGTGCTTCACGGCCGATGCCCTTTATCTCCTTGTGATATTTGCGGGCATAGCGCTGCACGAAAAAGTCGGCCAGCAGGAAGAGGTCGTCCCCCCGTTCGCGCAGGGGAGGCAGACGCAATTCGATGGTATTGATACGATAGAGGAGGTCCTGGCGGAACTCGCGTCGGTCGATGGCGGCATACAGGTCGGTGTTGGTGGCGCAGATTAGCCGCACGTCCACAGGATAAGTGGTTGTGGAACCCAGGCGCGAGGCACGCCGCTGCTCGATGACGGAGAGCAGTTTGGCCTGCATGGGCAGACTGAGGTTGCCTATCTCGTTCAGGAAGAGCGTGCCGCCCGTGGCTGCTTCCATGCGTCCCGGCTTGGGGCGGCGGGCATCGGTAAAGGCACCCTTTTCGTAACCGAACAGCTCACTTTCGAACAGCGGTTCGGGGATGCTGCCCAAGTCGATGGCTACGTAGGGTTTACTGCGGCGGGGCGACTGCTCGTAGATGTAGCGGGCCAGCAGGTCCTTGCCCGTACCGTTTTCGCCCAAGAGCAGCAGATTGGCATCGGTGTCCGAGCACTTGCGCACGGTCTGTAGCAGGGCTTGCATGGCGGCCGATTCGCCGATGATGCGTGTCGGTTCGGCAGGCGTGGCCAACGCTTCGGCACGTTGTTCAAGGGTCTTCTTTTGTTCTTTCAGCACTGTTACCTCGTGTCGGCTGAAGCTGAGTTGCAGGGCAGCAGATACGGTGGCCAGCAGTTTGTCGTTCTGCCAGGGCTTGGGGATGAAGTCCGTGGCTCCCTGCTTGATAGCCTGCACAGCTTTCTCCGTATCACTGTAGGCGGTGATGAAGATGACCACTGCCTGTGGGTCGAGTTTCAATATCTCCTCCAGCCAGGCAAAGCCTTCGCGTCCGCTGACAGCATCGCGGCGGAAGTTCATGTCCAGCAGGATGACGTCGTGCCTGACGCGCGACAGCAGGGGCAGCATCTCGCGCGGGTCGTCGAGGGTAGTCACCTGTTCGGCCAGCGGGCGCAGCAGCATCTTCAGGGTGAAGAGGATGTCTTCGTTGTCATCTACAATGAGTATTTTTCCTTTTTTCATGGGGTATGTTTTTTACCACAGAGGACACAGAGTGTCACAGAGTTTAATAGGAGTCATCAATAAAAAACTCCGTGTAACTCTGTGTCCTCTGTGGTGCCTACAAAGATACGTATTCTTTTCCGATAAACGCTGTACGGTAGCGTGCGATTGGTGTACGGATTCGGACGTTTTTTATCTTCCTTTTTGATGATAATATTCTGATGGATAGCAACTTGATGGTTTGGCACAGATGTTGCCCTGTTTTCTGTGTAAATCGAATGTATATCGTGATGAACAGACTCTCTTTACTTTTACTAACATTGTTTCTACTGGCAATAGGAACCTCGTGCCGACAACGTCGTCCGGGCATGAGCCGCGAGGAAGCGACAGCCGAACTGGAGGCGCAGGCTGCCGAACAGGCCGCCCGCCGCCAACAGGCTGCTGCTACTTTGGATACTTTTGCCGCCGACTATCGCCCAACCGCAGGCATCAAGTACCGGCCAACGATTATCCGTACGGGTGCCAAGGTGCTCAACGTACCCGCTGCCCTGAAGAATGTACGTCCACTGGAGCCCAACGCATTGGGCACCCTTTCTTTCCATCCCACCGGTTACGAGGGATACGGTCTCGGTGCGGAGTTGAGACCCGTGGACGACGGCTGGCTGTTGACGGATTACGAAGGTTTTTGCTTGCTGGACAAAGACATGAAACTGCGCAAAGTCCTCTTCAGGAATGACGTGGAAATCAGTGAAATGAAGATGGGTAACGGACAGACCGGATATAGCATGCGTATGAACCGCACCCTCCGCAGCGTGGGCTACGACCCTTCCGTCCGCCAGCTCCGTGGCCTCTATGGAGGAAAGACGATGCAGGAAGGACAGCACGGTTACGAATGTGCCATCGCCACCCTGCCTTGGGACGCACTTGCGGAAGCCGCCGAACCGTGGACACCCGACCAACTGCCCAGCAAGCTGCCCATCGCCAGGACGCAGGGCAATGCCTTTGCCGTTACGCAAGGCGGCTGGCTGATGACCGAGGCTTTCAGCTCGCGACTCTATACCTTCGGGCAGAAGGGCGACACGCTGTGCCGATTTACGGTGAACGATGCCGAGGACTACGTGCCCACCTCCACCTATCGCAGTGGCGAAAACACCGCCGTATATCATTATGACGGGAAGCTCCGCCTGCTTATGGCATACGACAACACCGTCTACGAGCTGGCGGATGCCTCTACGCTCAAGGCCGTCTGGCGGCTGGACTTCGGCACACTGAAGCGCCCCACGGGCAAGTACGTGACAGGCAGTCTGAATAATAGCCTCGACGGCTATTACCTGGTCGACAGCTGGATAGAAACAACCCGACACCTGCTGATCCAGCTGTCGTATGGCTACGATTCGCCCAATGCCCGCAGTCAGGGGAAGGTGACGCTCTACACCTTAATCTATGACAAGCGTACGGGCGACTTCTTCAGCCTGCCCGGACAGACCGACAAGGAAGGTCGTTATACATACGCCAACCTGCCTTTCCGGATAGAAGGGAAAGACATCTCCCTACTGCCTTCGTTGACGATAGGTGACCAGGCCGCCATCCTCTTCAAAGGAAAGCGGCTGAAGGAGATGCTGCCCGACCTGCCCCTGTCGAAGCAGGTAAAGGAAGAGGAATTGGTCATTGTACGGATGGAGTGACACCAACGTATGGGCTTTGCCTGTCCGATATCCTTCCTTATCGGTACCAAGATATGGACAGAGTGGGGAATCATCCCCGTTGATTGTAGGAATCATCCGCATTGATTGTAGGAATCATCCGCATTGATTGTAGGAATCATCCCGGATGATTGTGCCCTCAGTCCGTAGGGAAGGAGGGGAAATCCTGCGGAAAAGGCCGGCCGATGCAGTAACCTTGCAGGGCTACTGACAGACAGGTGCGAGAGAATTTGTATATTTGTAAAACCCGAATAACAACAGAATTATGCTAAGACATTACATCAAAGTAGCGCTTCGGCTCATCCGCCGGAGCCTGCTGTTCTCCTCCATCAACCTGATGGGCTTTGTGCTGGGCCTGACGGCTGCCTTCCTCATTTACCTGTGGGTGGTGGACGAACTGACGCACGACGACTGCTTCCGCGACGGCAGCCGCATCTATCGTGTGACGGAGCTTCGCCGCGAAGCGGGCGGAGAGGTGAAGGAGTCCCCCCGCCTGCCACGCACGCTGGCCATGGACTTCCGGCAGAAGTTCCCGCAGGTGGAGGACGCGACGGCCATTAAGTACGGCGACAAGCACTCTTACGAGGCAGAGGACGGAAAGAAGATGACGGTGACCGAAGTTTACGTGGACAGCACCTTCTTCCGTTTCTTCACCTTCCCCGTGGTGGAAGGTACCCTTCAACGCATCAACGACAATCCGAACAACGTGGTTATCTCCTCCGAACTGGCCCGCAAGTTCTTCGGTTCGGGCCCTGCCGTCGGGCAGAAGTTGATCTATTCGTTCGGCAACTCCACCAACGACGTCTATACGGTGGTGGCCGTGGTGGACATTCCCCGCAAAAGTCACATCCGTTTTGAAATGGCCATGCCGATGGATGCATATGGCAGGGGAGGCGTAAGCATCGATTGGGATACCTTCACGGAAAGCATGCACGTCTATGTCAAGATGAAGCAAGGATCGACCATGCTCCGCAGCGAGGCGCAGGCCATGAGCCGCCTGCTGGCCGACCGTGGCGAGAAGAACGTACGTCTCGGCTTCCAGCCCTTGCACGATATCTACCTGCATACCCGTTTTGCCGACCCCGACGTGGAGAAGCACGGCAACCTCTCCACCGTCTATCTGTTCATCGCCTTAGCGGTGCTTGTCATCTTCATGGGGGCGTTCAACTTCACTACCCTGTCCACCGCCCGCGCCTCGCTGCGCTACAAGGAGGTGGGCGTGCGCAAGGTGACGGGAGCCAAACGCCGTGTGCTCATCGGGCAGTTCCTGTCCGAAGGAATGGTGCAGGCATGCATCGCCTTGGTGTTGGCCATGGCACTGACCGAGCTGACACTACCCTTGTTCAATCGGGTGATGGAGACCGACCTGCGATTGGAGGCGAGTTGGAGCGTGGTGCTCTACATGCTTTTCGGCATCGTGGGTGTGGGTTGCCTGGCTGGCAGCTATCCGGCTTTCTATCTCTCGTCCGTCAATCCGTTGCTGGCCTTCAAGGGCGGGCGCAAGACGGGGCGCAAGGGCGGACTGATACGCGGATTAGTGTGCGTGCAGTTTGTCATCGCCTTGGTGCTGATGCTGCTGACGGGCATCGTCTTCAAGCAGCTGCACTACATGCAGAACAAGGACATGGGGCTGGACAAGGAAAACATTGTTTGCATTTATACCAGTCTGTGGTACAACGTAGCCGACTTCAAGCAGGAGCTCCTGCGCAATCCCTACATCAAAGGCGTCTCCATGTCGTCGCCCATCGAGAACTTCGGCGAAGGCACTAATTACAAGGACGGCAGCAAGGTGGAGTGGACCGATGTGGACGGACGCACCGACTCTGTGCGCATGGTGCAGCTGTGGGCCGACGGTGACTTTGTGAAGACCTTCGGCATGCAGTTGGTGAAGGGCAAGCTGATGGATGACGACTTCAACAACTACTGGGATCAGGGTGAGACCAAGACCGCCGTCATCAACGAAACGGCCTGGCGCGCCATGAAGGTGGCCGACCCCATCGGGATGGAAATCCGTTCGGAGTGGGGAATGCCGCTGCGCATTGTGGGCGTGGTGAAGGACTTCAACTTCCAGTCCATGCGCGAGCAGATCAAGCCTGCCTACATCTGGTACAACCCCGAGGCTCTGAGCTATTTGTACATCAAGATAGCTCCCGAACGGCGGCAGCAGACCTTGGCCTTCATCAAGGAGAAGTTCGAGGAGTTTGCCAAGCGCGACGATGCCTTTATCAAGGATTTCAGCTACCAGTTCTTCTCCGACAAGCTGAACCAGAACTACGCCCGTGAGCATCAGCAGAGCCGCATGTTGCTGTTCTTCACCGTGCTGGCCATCCTCATTGCCATGATGGGTGTGTTCGGCCTGGTGGCACTCTCCACCGAACAGCGCACCAAGGAGATAGGCATCCGCAAGGTGAACGGCGCACACTCCGACCGCATCGTGCGCATGTTCTGCCGCGAGTACCTGGTGTGGGTGGGTATTGCCTTCATTGTGGCGTGCCCTGTGGGCTACTGGCTGATGCGCAGCTGGCTCAGTGAGTTTGCTTATCAGACGCCCATCAGCTGGTGGCTCTTCCTGCTGGCCGGTCTGCTGACGGTACTTATTACCCTGCTGACGGTCGTAGGGCAGACGTGGCGCAAGGCGTCGCAGAATCCGGTGGAGTCGTTGAGATACGAGTAAATGAAGAATGAAAAATGAAGAATGAAGAATTTAAAGTATCGGTTTAATTTCTTCACCCCTTAATTCCTAAAATAACAATATGAAAACAGATAACGTAATCAAGGCCGTGGGCCTTACCAAAATATTCCGCACCGAAAGTGTGCAGACAACCGCATTGAACGAAGTGAACCTGGAAATACATCCGGGCGAGTTTGTAGCCATCATGGGGCCATCGGGCTGTGGCAAGTCCACGTTACTCAACATCATAGGCCTGCTGGACAATCCCACCTCGGGCGAACTGTGGTTCATGGGACAGGAAGTGTCCCAATGGAAGGAGAACGACCGCACCGACCTGCGCAATGGCAACCTAGGCTTCGTCTTCCAGAGCTTCAACCTGATAGACGAACTGACAGTGTTCGAAAATGTCGAACTGCCTCTGCTTTATGCCGGCGTGCCCGTCCGCGAACGGGTGGAGCGTGTGAACCGTGCCCTCGACCGCATGCAGATAGCCCATCGTTCGGAGCACTATCCGCAGCAGCTCAGCGGCGGTCAGCAGCAGCGTGTGGCCATTGCCCGCGCCATCGTCACCAACCCCAAAATTATCCTGGCCGACGAGCCTACCGGTAACCTCGACTCCGCCAACGGCAACGAAGTGATGTCCCTGCTGAAGGAACTCAATGCCGACGGTGCCACGGTAGTCATGGTGACGCACTCCGAAGAGAATGCTCGCGAGGCCCGCCGCATCATCCGCATGATGGACGGGGTGATACTGACTGAAAGTTCGATGTAGGGCAATTAGCAAATATCGGGTTTATTTAAAAACTTTTGTGGGCAGAATGAATGCTGATCTGAGGAAAAGGCATAATTTTGCCCACAATTATTTTTTATTGCAGGCCGCATGGAAAGGGTCTTAGTCGTATCAAACTTGAACGAACTGGTCAGAATGAAGCCGGAGCGGATAGCTTACATCTCCTCGGACGGCAATTATGTGACGGTTGTACTCCACAATCGCACGGAGCACGTCTTTGCCTTCAACCTGCTGCGTATGCAGAAGCTGGTAGAGACGCAGCTGGGTGAAGCGGCGGCCTGTTTCATCCGCATCGGAAAGAGTCTGATCATTAATCGCAATTACATTTATAAAATCAATCTGACCAGACAGGAGCTTGTCCTGGCAGATATGGATCTGGACGGTACTTTCAGACTGTCGGCTTCGCGGGAAGCGTTGCGGCAGCTGAAGGAACTGTTGGAAAAGGAGGCTGGATTATGACGAAACATGAAGAAGACGAAATACAGGTATTGGGCTCGCCGGCCGGTGGCAAAAGACCCGTGCGGAACAGATGGCTTTGGGGAATCGTCGGGCTGTTGTTGGCAGCCATTGCCTGTATCGTATGCTGGTGGTGTTTGCCCGACAGAAATAATCGCCCAGTTGGGGAAAAAGTTTTTCCTAACTGGGAAAAAAATATTCTCCAGTTAGACAAAAAACAACAGCCTTTGACGGACAGTGCGACATATGCCCGGGTCAGCCTGCTGGCCGATACGGTGAATGATGTCCCGATGCAACTGTTTGTACTGGAAGGAACCGATGTCCGGCTGTGTATCGGCTTGCCCTCTGTGCAGGACACAACGTTGCTGATGGCTCTGCCTGCCGCCGATGTACGCAAGGACAATCTGGGCATTGTGGGCGATTTTGTATTGGACGGTCGCCGTTATGGTAATGGCAAGCGGAAGGAAGGCTATGGTGCCTTGCTGCAAGGGCAGTTGTTTCTGGGTGTTTCGGCCTCGGACACGGTGATGAACTACTGTGCCGAGCGTCAGGGTTCGTTTTTCAGGCAATATCCGCTGGTCATCGGTGGAAAGATCTGGCCGAACCGCCTGAAAGGAAAATCCCTGCGCAGAGCAGTGGCCCGCAAGAAGGACGATCCCCGTGTCTACGTCGTCTTGAGCCGTCAGCGTGAGTCGCTCTACGATTTCTCGGAAGCCCTGGCCGATTATGGTATGCTCGACGCCCTGTACCTGCCCGGTGGCGATGCCTATGCATTTTGCCGTACACCCCAAGAAATCTTATGGCTGGGCACTTCGCAGGAGCATGTCTATCCGAATACCAGTTATCTGGTCTTCCATAAATGATATTTCGTATGCGCAGCGCACCATTTCATACATTATTTGTTATACTTCGTAACAGACGTTGCTTGATGGCTTTCTGCCCTGCCGGTTTTTGCTTACATTTGTGTGGACCGGACAAGTGGAAGTCTGCTTTTGGCTGATACTTGTGTTATGCAATTATTTTATAAACTAACAAACAACCATTCTTTTATGAAAAGACACTATTTCTTTCTGGCTGCTTCACTCCTGCTGATTTCGTGTGGCAGCAAACAGGCGAAAAACACTGATACCGAAACAGCTTCCATCGGCGGAAGCGATGCGGCCATGGGGTACACATACTCCAAGGTACTCGACAAGAAAATCCGGATTTTCGAAGACGGGATGCGTATGCTGTCTGCTGTCGATCCGCAGGCTACGACGGCTGCCTTCGCGGTATTTCCGTCCGACTCATCCAAGGTCGAACTGTTCATGCCCGAAGAGACGGTCGTACTGGAAAAACGTGTCCGCCCCGACGGCACCGCAGTGTGGAATGTAGAAGACGATGATACATACATGTTCGAACGGTGCGCTGACGAGTGGCTGGTGTCACGAAGAGGAAAAGTGCTGTATGCCTCTACCGGATGCGAAAACAAACGTCAGGCCGAGTTTGCAGGCAAACAGGGTGAAGCTCTTTCTGCCATTTTCTTCACTACGGCAGGGCTGGCTCAGATCCGTTACGACGGTGTCGATTACCTGCTTCGCCAATATGTGACCGCTTCGGGCTACGGATACAAAAATCCGTTTGTCGACATTCGCGGTAAGGGACAGGATATGACGCTGACTTTCTCGGCAGAGGGCAAATCCATCGCTTTCACCGAAAAGAAATAAGCATGCTGTTATCTATAAAACGTAAATCAACCATGAGAAAATCAATGATGCTGGTGGTGGCTGCCGGCTTACTGGCTTCGTGCCACACAGCCACTCAGAAAAACGAGAGAGATTTTACCGGAAACTGGATTGAAGTCATGCCTGCCAATCCTCAGATTGTGCAGGGAGTGACCCTGAATGCCGATGGCACTGCATCTTCCATCGGTATGGCTACGCTGAAGTATGAATCGTGGAGCCTGTCGGGCGACCGCCTGATACTCAACGGAAAGAGCATCGGAAACGGACAAACCATTGACTTCTCGGACACGCTGGACGTCGTGAAGCTGACTCCCGACTCCATGACGCTGGGACGCTCCGGATCGTATCGCATCGACTACTACCGTACAGCCGAAGTCATTGTCGCTCCTCAGGACAAGGCTTTGCTCGATTCCCTGAAGAAAGCCGAGGGTACCGGAGAATTACAGACGCGCATCTATCGGGGCACCCTGCCGGCTGCCTCCTGTCCCGGCATTGTGTACGACATAACCCTTTACAACTACGAGCATAGTGGCGATGGCGTGTTCAGGGCACGGCTCACTTATCTGGAAGCCGAGAACGGACAGGACCGCACCTTCGAGTATTGCGGACGTCAGTATACCTTGCGTGGCAATGCGGTAGACAAGGATGCCACCGTCTTCCAGTTCGTTCCTTTCGACAAGGAGGAAGAGACGATGAACTTCCTTTTCCTTGGCGACAAACTGACGATGCTTGATCGCGACCTGAAGCCTATCGATTCAGAACTGAACTATACGCTACAGCAGCAACCGCAGTAATCCGTGCCATCCGTCCCTTCCCAAAAGACGCTTTATTTTTTACGTGCAGCGATGGCCAGTATCACTCCCAGCGCTACTCCCAGCAACGCAGCGAACAGCACCCGCATTTCGCCCGGCAGCAGGAAGGTGATGGTATGCGCAGGAAACCAGAAGAGGGGAATGGTCTTCTTGAACACGAATCCCCACTGTACCCGCCAGTTCAGGTTCTGCATGATCTCACCCATCGGAATGGGGGTGAACAGACCGCGCAGCGTACCGCCTGTAGCCAGGATGTGTGTGTCCGTTATCTTGTGGAAGGTCATGAATACAGGGGCAAAGATGCTGTTCAGGCAGACGGAGATGGCAAATGCCAGCCCAATCTTTTCCATACAGAGAGGACCCGCCATGATGCCTGCCGGATTGTCCACTCCCAGGTAAGCGGCTGCGGCAGGCACACCTGTCGAGAACACGATAAAAGCCAGGTTGATGCCCATACCCAGCACACCCCATACTACGGCACGGGGGCATACGCCGAAGCCTTTGCGCAGGTATTTTCCTGTACTGATGCGCAGGCCCAGCAGTTCGCCCAGCGTAGAAAGAATGGCAAATTTCAGGAAGCTCATCACCATGCCGTGTGCGGCATTGAACGACTGATAGCCTGCATACAGGCTTTCGGATACGAAGAACGGCGCGAACAGAGCCGCGATAATCACAATGAAGTAGAGGTCGGTGCGTTTCATGATTATTAGGTTGTATTTGTACATTTTGTATTATGGCGGCACAATGTACTAATTTAAATGAATCCGGCAAACTTTTGTCTGGTGAAAATACGTTTATGAAAGAAAAATGTCTATCTTCGACACAGATTTATTACTTAATCAATAATAGAAGCATGAAAAAACAGGTATTCTTTTTCTTGATGGGGACAACCTTGTGCTTGTTCTCCTGCCGTCCCTCTTCCCGAACGTCGGAGGCGACGGATGTGCATGAGGAAACGACGGTTTCCGATTCCGTGCAGACCTGTAAGGGGCGACTCATTATGGGCCACGAAGCCTATTCCTTTACCCCCGAAGGCGATACCTTGTCCTATTGGGTAGTCGACCGTTCGGGCGAACTGAAGAAACGTTACGAGGCAGCTTTGCCTGCCGGTTCCCAACCCTATACTCCTGTTTCAGCCGAACTGAAGGTGAAGATGATGGGGCCTTCCTCCGAAGGCTTTGCTGCCGATTACGACGGAGTGGTCGAAGTGCAGCAGATCATTCGCGTGGGCGACTGATTTCGCTTCCGGCTTTTCGTGCCAGTTCGGCACGGATACGGCTCAGCGATTGAGGAGTGATGTACAGGTACGAAGCAATGTGCTTCAGCGGTACGTGTTGCAGCAGTTCGGGCATCCGTTCCAGCAGCGACAGGTACCGTTCTTTGGCCTGTGTCGCTCCTTCGTTGATCAGCCTCTCTTCAAACATCAGAAACTCCCGTTCAAACATCCGCCTGCCCAGGTTGGCAGCTGCTGCCGACGAGTGGAAGAAGGCTTCCAGTTCCTGCCGCCCGATGCGGTATAGCAGGCTGTCGCTCATGGCTTCGATCGAAGTTCCGGATGGTCTTCCGCCCATGTATCCCCGGGTCGAGAAGAGCGATTCGCCGGTGGTGGCAAACCAGATACTCACGTCTACACCATTGCGCAGGTAATAGCCGCGCCAGATGCCTTGGCCTATCAGGTAGAACGAGGTATTAAGTTCTCCTTCGTGTACCAGTACTTCGCCCCGGCGGTAGGTCACTGGTTCCATCAGGGCCAGCAGGGCAGCTGCATCCTTGCTGTCCAGGTTGTATTTCTTGCTGAATATGTCAACGAATTTTTCCATGTCTTTTTGTCTTCGGTTTCCGTAGGAGGTAATTTTCAAGTTTCTCTTTCCTCTTTCTTCCCCGGCAGTAGATGGTCAGCACGAAGAGCAGCGTCAGTGTCTCGGCGGCAGGTACGGCCAGCCAGATGCCGGGTACCCCCATCATGATGGGCATCAGCCAGAAGCACAGCAACACCAGGATGAAGCCGCGCAGCAGGGTGACAGCCATAGCCGGACGGTCGCGCTCTACACTCTGGAAATAGCCGATCGATACAATGTTGATTCCGAAGCACACAAAGCCGGCTGCAAAGAGCGGAAGTCCGTGCAGGGCAATGTCGTATGCCGCACAGCCCCGATCAACGAACAACCCCACAATTCCTTCGGTAAACAGTTCCGTGATGATGAATACCACCACACCGCAGGTCACCGCCGTCCACAGTGTCAGGCGGAAGGCCGACCGTACCCGGTCGGGCTGCGAGGCTCCGTAGTTGTAGCTCAGTATCGGCTGGGCCGACTGGGCAATGGCGTTGTACACCATGAAGATGATGGGGAAGAAATAACAGGCTATGCTGAAGGCAGCCACTCCGTCTTCGCCCAGATAGCGGATAAAGACATAGTTGCCCACAAACATCATGGTAGCGATGGCCGCTTCACACAGAAAGGTCGAAAGTCCCAGCCGCATCATGTAGCCCACGTTGCGCACGGTCAGCCGCAGGCTTTTCAAACTCAGCTTGATGCGCTCCAGCCGGATCACATGCTGCCGTTGCATCAGGTAGACCAGTATCATCAGTGCTCCTACAATATATCCCAGGCTGGTAGCCAGTGCTGCTCCGAACATGCCCCACCGGAAGACGTAGATAAACAGCCAGTCGAGGAAGATGTTGATCAGTGCCGGGATGATGTTGCATGTCATGGCGTAGTTGGGCGAGCCGTCCAGTCTGACGAAAAACATGCCCGAGCTGAGCAGGGCGCTGAACACCAGGAACGGCACAAACCAGTGCATGTATTCCACAGCCAGCGGCAGCAACCGTTCGCTGCTGCCCAGCAGGCGTGCCACCTGCTCCACGTTGCACAGGATGGCCACGGCATAGGCAATAAGCAGCAGGGACGAAACGATGATGGCCTGTGTCACGTTGATGCGTGCCACCTTCGGTTTGCCGTGCGACAGGTGGATAGATGCCACCACCGATGCTCCGATGCCGAACATCAGCGCCACTCCTGTGTTGATAAGGAACAACGGGGCTGTGATGTTGACCGCTGCCAGCGCATCGCTGCCAATACCTTTGCCTACAAAAATACCATCCGTGATGATGAAGATGGCCGAAAATACCATACCCAGTACGGTAGGAATCAGCAGCTTCCTGAACAGAGTAGGAATGTGCATGCTGCCAAAGTCGATACTGTCTTTCAATGTCTGCTTGTTGTTTTCCATTTCTGATCTTCTTTTTGAGCGCGCAAAGGTATAACAAATCCTGCCACCAGAAATTATCAAATGGTAAGAAATGGGAGAGGGCTCTTTTTTGTAGAAAGTGTGTCAAATTAAGGAACCTCTTTCTTTTAGGCACGGATTACACGGAAAAACGCAGAGATAGAAGAATAATCATCCGCGAAATTCCGTGTAATCCGTGCCTGAAAACAACAAGATGTCAGTTACTTTTAGTTTTGACACACCCTTAAAAAAGTAACGGGAAGGTTTGCCCTTTCGAAGTCGGGTAGTTCCTCCTTCTTTGACATCCCTTCCCGTTGCCGGAAAATTCTAAAATCAGGTATATTTATTTAATTACCTCAGCCAGTTTTTCTTGCAATGCTTCGCCTGCCAGGCCACGGGCCAGAATCGTACCGTCCTTGTCGATGAGCACTGTGTGAGGAATGCTGCTTACGGCATACAGTTTGGCACCTTCACAATCCCAGTATTTCAGGTCCGACATTTGCGGCCAGCTGATGTTCAGCTGTTTGATGGCGTTCTTCCAGGCTTCTCCGCTCTGATCCAGCGAAACACCTACAATCTCGAAGTTCTTGTTTTTGTATTTGGCATACAGGTCTACCAGGTTCGGCATTTCGCGACGGCATGGTCCGCACCAGCTTGCCCAGAAGTCTACAAGCACTACCTTACCTTTGCCTACATAGTCCGACAGTTTCACCTTCTCGCCTTCAGGAGTCTGCATTTCGAAGTCGGTGAATTTCTGTCCAACGGCAGTTGCTTTCATCTGCTTCACGTTAGCCTTGATCTGAACGATTCTTTCGTCCTGGTCGTACATGGCAGGAATCTGTGGCATCAGCGGATCCAGCTCGTTGACGTCCATGTAGTAGTAATTCTGCTTCAGCAGGTGAATACCTACCGGATTGGTGATATTCTTGGCGATACCGTCTTTGGCCACACCTATCATTTTTTCCTGCAGACCTTCAATTTCCTTTCCTTTGGCCTCACGTTGTTCGTCAGTCAGGGTAGTGTCCGAAAGTGCGCTGTACAGTGTCTCCATCTGTTTCATCAGGCTATTTAGCTGTGTTCTGATTTCCTGATAAGCATCGTTGTTGGGTGTACCGGTAGCGGCGTCGCTGTCCTTCGTCAGCTGGATGGCGATTTTTCCGTTCTCCAGGAAGAAGTCCATGGCCATACCGTTGTCCTCGTTGTTCTTGTACGTCAGGTAGCGGTTAACGGCTGTATCTTGCTTTCCGGTAAAGGTAAATGTTCCGTTCTTGATGACGGCCGAGTCAAGTTTAACCAGTTGGCGGCCTTCCACTCCCTGCAGGTACACCATGTCGCCGTCGTTGGCACCTTCTACGGTTCCGGTGATGGTATAACCGTTGTTTCCACTGTTACAGGCAGCCAGCAGAGTTGCTGCCAATACATAAGTCAGTTTTTTCATCATTTGCTTATTTTAATGGTTAATAGTAAATGGATAATGATTAATGATGAATGGTTAATGGTAAATAGTCAAAGAACTGCATAAATTCTTCATCCTCCCTCCATTCTTCACTTTTAATTATTAATTTTTAATTACTAATTTTTTTCGGGCGTTAAAGGTACGTATTTAATCACAATCTCCGATGCTTTTTACAAAGATTTGCTTATTGCCACTTCCGCGACCTCAGTATCAGGAACGAAGCCAGTCCGGCAGCCAGCATGATTCCCCATGCCATGAGGTAACCGTATTTCCAGTCCAGCTCGGGCATGAATTTGAAGTTCATTCCCCATACGCCTACCAGGAAGGTAAGGGGGATGAAGATGGTAGATACGATGGTAAGCCGTTTCATGATGTAGTTCATGCGCATGTCGCTGTTCGATATATACAGGTCCATGAGCGATGACAAGGTTTCGCGGCATCCTTCGGTCAGCTGTACGGCATTCAGCAGATGGTCGTTGACGTCGTTGAAGAATGGCCGGTTCGTCTCGTTGATCAGTTCCGAGTCGGGATGCACGATGCGCGAGTACTGGTCTTTCAGCGGTACGACGGTACGCTTTATTTCCATATAGCGTTTCCTGAGCAATTGCAGCTGCATGCGTATGTTGTAGCTGGTAGTGGCGGCCAGCAGTTCCGTTTCAAGATCGTCCAGCTGGTCACCTATCTCAATGGCCTGCGAAACGTAGCTCGACACCACCTCGTTGAAGAGCACCGAAAACAGATAGTCCGACGAGCGTGTCCGTATCTTCAGCACATTATTTTGCAGGGCCTTGGCTGCATCGTCGAAGAACCGGGCTTCTCCTTCGGTGAAGGTCAGCACCACGTTGTTGCCTTGTATCAGCCGGATGGCGATGGCTGTATCGTCATGGAAGATACGTGTCACGACAAAGTTAAAGTCACCGTTTTTCTCTATCTTGCTGGGATGGTCCACATTCAGAATATCCTGCATCATCAGGAAGTTGATGTTGAAGTAAGTACACAGGTTTCTGATGTACTCCGTGTCTTTCAGTCCGTGCACTCTTATCCACAGTTTGTCATCAGGAGCAGTCCGTGAAGCAATCTTGTCGAAGTCCTGACAGACAATCTCATCGCAGTGCTCCGCCGAATAGCAGATCAGGTGTACATGGGTATGCGTTCCGTTGTCACCGTTGTAGGTGAGCCGTTCGGACAACAGGTTATTTTTCATTCTCTGTTCCTCGTTCTTCATTCCTCATTCTTCACTTTTCATTCTTCATTCTTCATTCTTCATTCTTCATTCTTCACTTTTCATTCTTCATTCTTCATTCTTCATTCTTCATTTTCTATCCTATTCCCAACAGCTCTATTTCGAAAATCAGTGTCGAACCTCCCGGAATACCCGGTTGCGAAAACTTTCCGTAACCCATTTCGGCAGGGATGTAGATTTCCCATTTGTCGCCCACATGCATCTGTTGCATGGCTACAATCCATCCTTCTATCAGTTCGTTCAGCCGGAAAGCGATGGGCACACCGCCACGGCTGCTGTCAAACTTCTTACCGTTGATGGTCCATCCCGTATAGTGGGCCGTTACGATGCTTCTGGGAGTAGGGTGGGGACCGTCACTTTTTCCGGAAGCCAGCACCTTGTAGTAGATGCCTTTCGGCAGTGGCATCACTCCTTCTTCGGCAGCCTTTGCCGCCAGCCAGTCTTTGTTGGCTTGTATATAATCTTTCTTTGCCATATTTTAGGGTTTATTGTTTAGGGTTATTTTTCATTTCCTTTCCCATTTCCTCCCCCCTCTCCTTGGGAGAGGGGTTGGGGGTGAGGCTTCTCATCACCCTGCACGGATTCCCCACCGCCACCGTATGAGCCGGGATATCCTTTGTCACCACACTGCCTGCTCCGATCACGGCACCGTCGCCGATGCTCACTCCCGGCAGGATGACTACGTTCCCTCCGATCCACACGTTGTTGCCGATGCGGATGGGGTAAGCATACTCCAGTCCGGCATTGCGTTGTTCCACGTCCAGCGGATGACCGGCGGTATAGATGCCCACATTGGGAGCGATGAATACATTATCGCCGATGCTGACGTCCGCTCCGTCCAGAATCACCAGGTTGGTGTTTGCAAAGAAATTCTTTCCGATGTGGATGTGGTAACCATAGTCGCAGTAGAAAGGCGAAATGATGCATCCTCCTTCGCCCATGTTCACAATACGGCGTATCAGCCGGTCCCGTTCCTCGCCACGGTCGGGCGGCAGCAGATTGTATTCGTGCAGCAGGCAGCGCGTCTCCAGCATTTCCTGTTGCAGCTGCGGGTCGTTATTGGCATCGTACAGCAGCCCTTCGGCCGCTTTCTGTTTTTCGGTTTTCATAAAGCAGAGTTTGAATGCTTGTTTTCTGCACTTTGCAGAAAGTTTTTCAAAGGGGATAAATATTCTGTTTCCAGATTCCAATACTTAGGGTTGTCAAAGAAGAAATCTTTTTGCTTTTTAAAGCGTTCGGTTTCCTTTCTCGATTTTTTAAAAGATTCTATATAAGCATATATCTTAGCCTTTCTGTTGGGCGAAATGTATTTGAGGCTTCCATCTGGATTTACGTGTCCGGCAACGCATTTCTCATATCCTTCAAAACATTTCAGCAGACAGGCATGTTCTTCGTTGACAATATGTTCCAACAGTAGTTCAAAATCACCGTCTTCCCTGTTGTTGGGAAATAAAAATATATCTGCAGAAATAGATAAATTATCCAACTGTTCCTGGAGATATTTTTTTCTCTGGTCACACCCGCCTCCATTCTGAGGAAAATCTGCATCAAAAATAATCAGATTCACTCCTCCTTGTTCTGTATTCTCTTTAAACTTCTGATCTAACAGGGGCAAGTTTGTATACCCGTTGGTTTGCAGGATTTCCCACCTTTCCCGGTTTTCTCCCCAGAGAAAAACAAGGTATTTCTCTAAAAACTGCGCATCTCTCCCTTCGACAAAGATTCTGATCATCTTATTTCAATTTCTTGATTAATGACATATTGAAATTTCTCATAAGGATATTCATAGGCCTTCATTTCATCTGTTGGCAGATGCCTTAAGGAATAGCACATGATTTCATCCTGCATTTCTTTGTCATCGATTTCACTCAGTATCTTATTGAGCGCCTGGAGTGATTCGATATTGTGTGTAGTAGCAAATACCTGTACGTCGAGCATTCGGGCGGTTTTCAGGATTGCTTTCCATAGCGAAGCCAATGAAGAGAAATGCATGCCGTTATCTATTTCATCAATAAAGATAATCCCTTCTTTACAGCCATAAAGTGAAGTGATAATCGCCAGTAATTTTCTTATCCCATCTCCTAACATGTTGATAGGAACCAATCTGTTTAGTCCGATGTCTACGCTGACTCCCGATTTCAGTACATGAATGGATTTTATTTTGGGCTCTACGTGCTGTAGTATCTCTACGATGACCGGCTCTTGTTTCGCTTCAATGATGCGTGTCAGGTTTTCGACAGCGATACTGAATGCGAATTTCGAATTGATGTAAACTCCCGACAATGTTTCCTTGTATTGTTTCGACGTTTCTATCCGGACGTTTTCCCCTTTTTCTTTCGGGTCAATAAGGATGGCCGAGCGGTCGCTTATCGTTTCTCCATTTGTTAGGGTATAGCTGAAGTTCATGGATAGTCCGGTAGTGATATTCGCTTCCTGATTTGAAAGGGCCTGTGTCGAAATCTGTTCTCCCGATATCACGATGCGCGCAGACTCTGAGATGATAGGAGCAATTTCCAGTGTCCTTACAGTACCGTCTTGTTTTTGTCCCTGTATCAGAATATGATTTTCCGATGCCATATTGTAAAAGTTCAGGCTGATATCTTCCTGAGCGAAAGAATCGTAATCCCTGAACTGGTTGATTCTCAAAATCAGGAGAGGATTTGAAAAGCCGGACAGCAGGAACAGTGCGTCAAGCACACTCGATTTTCCGCAGTTGTTCTTGCCTACCAGCAGATTGACCTGCTTTAAGTTAGGCAGAAAAAGATGCTTGATCCCCCTGAAATTATTAATTTCAACTTCTTTAAAAATCATATCTGCAACGTATTATCGGGCTAAAGTTACAATAATTTTGATTATAGTCTGTATTTGGACGGACAAATTTTACTTTCTGTCAAAACATAAAAAATCCGTGCAATCCGCGTCTCCGATGGTTTTCACCACAGATCACACACAGATTACACGGATTTTTATGATACGTTATAAGCCTACTTCAATCAATAAGCAAAGATCGGATAATTCTTCATTGTCTCGTTTACGCGGGCACGAACCTTGGCGATTACCTCTTCGTTGTCCACGTTCGACAATACTGTTTCGATCATTTCTGCGATTTCCAGCATCAGGTCTTCCTTGGCACCGCGTGTGGTGATAGCCGGTGTACCCAGACGGATACCCGAAGTCTGGAAGGCCGAACGGCTGTCGAACGGCACCATGTTCTTGTTCACGGTGATGTCGGCCGAAACCAGTGCCTTTTCTGCTACCTTACCGGTCAGGTCAGGATATTTCGAACGCAGGTCTACCAGCATGGAGTGGTTGTCCGTACCGCCGCTTACGATGGTAAATCCACGGTCGATCAAAGCCTGTGCCAGTACGGCGGCGTTCTTCTTCACCTGTGTAGCATATTCTTTCCATTCGGGTTGCAGAATCTCGCCGAAAGCTACAGCCTTGGCAGCGATAACATGCTCCAGCGGGCCTCCCTGAATACCGGGGAATACGGCCGAGTCAAGCAGCTGCGACATCATCTTGATTTCACCCTTCGGCGTTGTCTTGCCCCAAGGGTTGGGGAAGTCCTTACCCATCAGGATGATACCTCCACGCGGACCGCGCAGGGTCTTATGAGTTGTCGAAGTCACGATGTGTGCATACTTCACCGGGTTGTCCAGCAGTCCGGCAGCAATCAGACCGGCAGGGTGAGCCATGTCGATCATCAGGATAGCGCCTACCTTGTCGGCAATTTCACGCATGCGTTTGTAGTCCCATTCACGTGAGTAAGCCGAACCACCACCGATAATCATTTTCGGTTTTTCGCGCAGAGCCACTTCTTCCATCTGGTCGTAGTCTACACGTCCGGTTTCTTTATTCAGGTTGTATTCGCAGGGATGATAGATGATTCCCGAAGTATTCACCAGCGAACCGTGTGACAGGTGACCGCCGTGTGCCAGGTTCAGACCCATGAATTTGTCTCCCGGATTCAGTACGGCCAGGAAAACGGCAGCATTGGCCTGTGCGCCTGAGTGCGGTTGTACGTTGGCCCATTCCGCACCGAAGATCTTCTTGATACGGTCGATGGCAATCTGTTCGCTCTGGTCTACTACCTCGCAGCCTCCGTAGTAACGCTTACCGGGGTATCCTTCCGCATACTTGTTGGTCAGGCAGGATCCCATTGCCTGCATCACTTCGTCACTTACAAAGTTCTCTGATGCAATCAGTTCAATGCCTTTCAGCTGGCGTTGATGTTCTTTTTCGATAATGTCGAAAATCAAATCGTCTCTTTTCATTTCTTATAAGATAAATTGATAAATCCGCATTTGTTTGCTATAGGTTCGCAAAAGTAGGCAAATAAATTAAGTTTCGCAAAGCAGGACCCCGTTTTTTCGGTTGCAGAGAATATTTTTCAGATACGGACGGTACAGATGGGCGTATACTTGTTTTTACCACAGAGGACACTGGGTTTCACAGAGGTGAAATCAGTTTGGATTCCCCGGATTCAATCTTTTACAGGCATTCTGAACCTGCTTATCAGCAATACGTTACTTTGTGCCAATCGTTTATATTGAGGTGAATTTTTCAGAATGTTGCTAACCATTGTTTCAGCCATTCTGCTTTCTTGATCACTTCGTTTACATTACTAGTATCAGCCGGATGAATTTCAACGAAATAGGCCTTATTTTCATATCCGATGGCATAGTCCCAGCGTGCTTCGTTAGGATGATTCTTCAGTGTACACGCATCAATGTCCACACTCCCTTCCAATAGTCGTGTGTTATTTACGGCTATCAGTTGGCTTTCTCCTTCTTTCAATGCCTGCAGTCCGGCTCTGTACCCTCCGCATACTTCGGGAGTGTTCTCAACAGCTTTTCTAAAAGCATTGTCAGTTTGACTTTTAATAGTTTTATTCTCCATAGCGACTGACGATCTCTGATGATTTGCCGGCAAAGCTGGACAGTCCTCCCCATTCAGCTACATCTGCATCATTGCTCAGTGCGTCCAGGGTAGATATATCTGCAAAGGTCACTCCTTGAGAGTTTGTTTGCTTGCCCGAATAGAATGTCTTGATATTTTTACCTTTCAGGTTATCAAACAGGTTGGCTGCTGTCGAGTGCATAGAGATACCGAATATCTCGCTCATCGCCGTTTTAAAGTCTTCTTCCGGTAAATTCTGAAGATTGTTGAAAGCCCATACAAACTCTGGAAATGTGGTAGAGTGTGTCGATACGATAACCTTATATCCGTTTTTTATCAATTCGATGATCTCCAGCAATACCGACTGGATGGCCTGTGGGTGCAATCCCATTTCTGGTTCTTCAATAATTACCCATTCATAATCCTCTCTGTTTACTACCTGTGTAGGAGGACCGGACAAACAATAGATGCCTAGCAATAACGGCATGAATTCTTTTTGTCCTGCACTCCAGGCCATAAATGGTATTTTCATGTCATCAATTTCCAGTTTCATCTTCCGTTGGTTGCCAGCTTGGTCTATGATTACTTTTCCGTTATGAAAGATGGTCTGTGTAATCGAATTTCTCACCGCTCCTTTCAGCCTGTTTCTCATGGGGAAAATAATATCTGGGTTTCCCAGTCCTCCCTGCATGAATACTCGGAGTGTTTCGCTGAATCTTCTTAAGACATACGGCGTATCCCAATCAAATTCCATGAAGTTTTTAGGACGTCCGTCTGCGATACTCAATATTCTTTGGGCAGGAATATAGAATACAGATTCCTTAGGCATTTCCGATGCCTTTTGCTGGGCGAGTGTATCCAGCAATGTCCTGGGGGAAAAATTTTTCCCATCAGAAGTTATTTCCGTATCTTTCTTGAACAATTGCGACAGTCCTTCACCGAAATATCCTTCCAGCAAATTGGTCGCATCCTTTTTGTTCAGTATATAATTATAATTTCTGAGTGTGGAAATAATATGTTGCTGGTCTATGATTAGTTTTAGTAACTCCAATGACAGACTCTTGCCACTAGCCTGAGGTCCGATCAGAAAAGTCAAATCGCCGAAGTCCATCTCTGCCTCCCTGATAGGTCCGAAGTTACGTATCGTCAGTCTCATAACAAAGTAAGTTTTTTTGTTTTTAACTATTTAACCCTTTTACCCGTAGGTTCATAAGTGGAATCTCACCCCCCTTCAGAAGAACACCCCCAGCGAGAAGCTCATGACGTTGTCTTTGCGGTGGAAGTAGATGCCTTTGTCAGGCTCTACTGTTCCGGGCATTCCTTCAACGGGAGGAACGGTATATTCAATCTGCTTCGACATGTTGTGCAGTCCGACGTCGTACCGGAAGTCGAAGAAGATACGCGAGATGGTTACCGCCACACCCAGTGTGGCACAAAGGTTCAGCGGGCGCAAAGTCTCGTGTATGTCGGTCTGGTCAAAGTTTTCGAAAGTGATATCGCTCTGCTTCTGCAGCATGAAACGTATCTTGGGCCCTCCGAAAATGGCCAGGCTGTACGGTCCCTCCTTGATGATGTTGTAGCCGTATATCACCGGGACGTCCACACTGTGTATCGTCGATGCGATGGAGGCCTTTTCCGGGATGTCATTGGCATTGCTGCCTTCCGGCAACGGTTTGTCGAAACTGATGTCGCAGCTGTTCACCGTGTACGATACTTCCGGTTGCAGGAAATGCTTCCCGAAGTTGATGCGCATAAACAGCGACCCGAAGTAGCCTATCCGGTAATTGTTCTGTATCTCCTGGATGCTGACACCGTTCACGTTCAGGTGCGGCACCAGGAACAGGGAAGAAGTAAATCCGCCCTTCGCGCCAAAGTTCACCGTATGGTCGTGTTCGGGCTTTTCCTTTACCTCCTCCGTTTCCGGAGTTCCGGGCACAACCAGATCCTGTCCCCACATTCCTGCCGGGAACAGACATGCGCAGAGCAGCATACAGCAGTGCCAAAATCTTCGTTTCATTTTTTCTTCTTTTCTACCGACCAGCCGAATTTTCCTATCTTATCTCCCAGTTCATAGTATCCGCCATGCACATACACCAGCGGATTTGTCTCGGCCAGTTCCAGTTTTCCCGTTTCCGGGTTCAGGTGGTTTGTCTCCGCCCGTACGTTCACCACGTCTGCCACGAACATGTCGTGCGACCCCAGCGACACGATTTCTTTCACCCGGCATTCGATGCACAGCGGCGATTCTTCGATCAGGGGAGCCTTCACAACCGTACATTTTCCCGGTGTCAGGTGCATTTCCTCGAATTTGTTGTAATCCCTGCCCGAACGCACGCCACACCAGTCCGTAGCCCTTGCCATGTCCTTGGTGGTCAGGTTGATCACAAACTCCATGTTCCGCTTGATGATGTCGTACGAGTACCGTTCCGGCCGTACCGAAATGTAGCACATTGGCGGGTTCGAACAGATGGTCCCCGTCCATGCCACTGTCAGTATGTTATATTCTTCGGGACAGCTTCCGCAGCTCACCAGCACAGCCGGCAGCGGATAGATCATCGTCCCCGGTTTCCAGTCTTCTTTCATTGTATTTAATTGATAATTGATAATTGATAATGGAGAATTGATAATTAGTGGTTGAGGTTATTTTTTGTTGTTTTTACGATACTGATCAACAATTTGAGGAGTTCTTCACAATCATTGTTTATGGATAAGAACTCATTATCTTTCAAGTAATTGGTATCGTGTAGCAATGAAAGCCAATAAATTGTTTCGTTTGCTTCTTTCAAGGCGACATTCATCTTGTTCAGGAAGTCAGCTTTACTTTGTGCGTGAACAGCTTCTTTGATGAGCGCACCGATGGCTGTACCGCTTCTCAGCAACTGACGGGCGATGTCGTATATCCTCTTGTTTTCATCCAAATACTTGTACAAATTGACGATACGGATGGAGAATTGATAACTCCTTTCTTCGACAACGTTGATTCTTTGTCTTCTATCATCATTATTCATTATCAATTCTCCATTCTCCATTAATTAAATAATCTCAATTTCCTCTCTCTTCTGTTCCTTCTCGCAATAGTGGCATTTGATGACGCAATGCTCCTTGTCTATCACGTGGAAGCGGGTAGGCATCGGCTCGTTGTTGGTGATGCACTTCGGATTGGCACATTTCACGATGCCGTGCAGTTCGTCGGGCAGGCATACTTCCCGTTTCTCCACCACTTCGTAGTTGCGGATGATGTTCAGTTTCACGTTCGGAGCCACTACGGCGATACGGTTTATCTCGTCGTCGCAGAAGAATTTGTCGGCAATCTTGATAATGCCTTTCTTACCCAGTTTCTTGCTGTTCAGGTTGAATCCGATGGTAATGTTGTTGTTCATGTGTTCCAGTCCCAGCAGCGACACCACGGTAAACAGCTTCTCGGAAGGAATATGGTCGATTACAGTGCCGTTCTCCAAAGCGGCCACCTGCAGTTCTTTCTTATCGTTCATTTTTTTAATTGAAAATTGATAATTGAAAATTGATAATTGGGGGATTGGCAATGGAAATGATTCACTGATTTCCCATTATTCATGCTCCATTTTCACTTCCTCCAGCGTAATGCCCAGCACGTCGCACAGGATCGCTTCACGGGCATACAGTCCGTTCTGTGCCTGCTGGAAGTAATAAGCCTTCGGATTGTCGTCCACGTCGTAGGCAATTTCGTTCACACGGGGCAGGGGATGCAGGATGCGCAGGTTCGGACGCGTATGTTCCAGCATCTTGTTACGCAGGATGTACACGTTCTTCACCCGTTCGTACTCCATCAGATCCGTGAAACGTTCCCGCTGTACGCGTGTCATGTACAGGATGTCGGCATCTGCTATCGTCTCTTCCGTGAAGTCGGTATGTTCCACATATTTTATACCGTGTTCGCGGCAGTATATTTTGTATTCTTCCGGCATCTTCAGCTCATCGGGTGCGATGAAGTGGAAAGTCGGGTTAAAGTGTCTCATGGCCATCAGCAGCGAGTGTACGGTACGTCCGTATTTCAGGTCACCCACCAGGAAGATGTTCAGGTTTTCCAGTGTTCCCTGCGTCTTGTAGATCGAGTACAGGTCGAGCATCGTCTGCGAAGGATGCTGGTTGGCACCGTCTCCTGCATTCACGATGGGCACGTTGGTCACCTCGCTGGCATATCGGGCAGCTCCCTCCAGATAATGTCTCATCACGATGATGTCTGCATAGTTGCTCACCATCTTGATGGTATCCTTCAGTGTTTCACCTTTCGACGAACTGGTCGCTTTCGGGTCGCTGAATCCGATGACGCGTGCTCCCAGCCGGTTGGCAGCCGTCTCAAAGCTGAGCCGTGTACGTGTAGAAGGCTCGAAAAATAGGGTTGCTACGACTTTTCCGTCCAGCAGGTGTCGGTTCGGACGTTCTTCAAACTGTTTTGCCATCTCAAGCATGTAGAGAATTTTCTCTCTGCTGTGTTCGGCAATGGTCACTAAACTTCTGTTTTCCATATTGTTGAATACTTTTTTTGATAGGTCCCGTACGGGTAAGTTACTTTACGGGACTCCAATTCTTATTTTCCGAGAGTGTAAAGGTAGATAAAAAATGCGGTAGCTGAAAACAATCGGCTCCATTTTTTACGGCAAAAAAACTACATATCGTCCATAGACATCCTTTGCAGGATATTTTATATCTTTGGATAAGATAGGATGCGGTTCGGCATAGCCAAATTGAAAACTTTAGTTTTCATTTGTCTCTGCGCTCACCTTTTTCTATCTTTGCTCCTTTCTTTTTATGTTTCCGAAACGCCCATTTCGGAAATGGCTGTTTCGCTATTGCGAAGATAATACGTTTTTCTATAAAAACGAGGGTGTGTCAAACCTAAGTAATGGTATCTGACACACCCTCTAATAAATATGCAAAACTTTCATTACAATGCTTCAACTTCTTTTTCTGTAAGCCCTGTAATTTGAGCAATTGTTTTCGTCGGAATGCCTGCATGTTTCATGGCAGTGGCATTCCTTATGCGTTCCTTTTCTATGCCTTTTTCTATGCCTTTCTCTATGCCTTTCTCTATGCCTTTCTCTATACCTTTCTCTATGCCTTGTTCCATACCTTCCTTAAAACCTTTCTCTCTTCCTTCTCTTGTGGCACTACTGATGTGCATCTTCGCGGTGCTGATGATATCCCAAAATTTTTCATAACCAAGCAATTGTGCTTCTGAGAAAGCTGACTCTTCCAGTTGGCTGACAGCTTTGCATATTTCGGGGTTATTCATTAGTTCTTGCGGCACTTCACGTGTTTTCTCGTTAATTTCCGTCAAATAGCGCAACCAGAGAACCTGCATCTTCTTATCGCTATAACTGTGGGGTGTAAACTTAGGGAGTTCAATGAAGATGAAGCGCAACCCTTCAATCACCTCTTTGGTTTCGGCCGATTCTACAATTTGAAAATCATGATAAAATTCTTCACTTTCCGAAAAAGTGTCATTCACCAGATTAAGCGAATACACAGGCTGTAATATTTCGTAATCACCTCCCTTGTCCAACTGGCTGACGTAAGCTTTAGAAGCATTGAACAGTACGCGTTGCTTGTAAGCCGAAGTCCACATCATTTGCATTTCTACGATGAACTGACGGCCCATGTGATCACGGCAACGTACGTCAACAATACTATCTTTGCGAAGCGGGTTCAAAGGTACCAGCTCAGGATTAAGGTATTCTACCCAGGTGATTTCCTCGTCGGCATCTTTAAATGGTAACAGTGCATTCAGGAAGCTGATTACTAAGTCGGGGTGTTCGCCGAACACTTTCTTGAAAGTGAGGTCGGCTTTCGGATTGAGGTATTTCATAATTGACAGTATATGTTTTCTACATGCGAAGATACCACTAATTATCTCAATAACAATAGGCAGGGCATTTTTTTATCACTCAAGTTTCGATCTTACCGAACTGCATAGGCGATGATGTCGTAAGCTCAGGTTGCAGTTGACAAGCAACAAGTTGACGGGTTAACAAAGTGTTTGTAGCGAGCCGTTTCAAGCAGCACTTTGTTAAACAGGGAGTTCCAGCCTAGCAGACTTGTTAACTGAAGCCTTGTCAACTAATAAGTTGAGTACTTGCGAATTGAAAATCAACGAAGTTAAACTTAAGTAAATTCAGTTGTTTGTGACAAAATGACACACTTGCAATTCAGATAACGCCATACCGTTTCCCTGTTTCTGTCAATTCGTGTAATCCTTCCTGAAAATCAGTGCCTTCCGTGCTACTCCGTATTTTCTGTGGTGAACATCTGTCTTCTTCCTTCCCCTTGTTAAGAAAAAATTCGATTTTACCTCCTGTTTTAGTTGCTCGTTAATAAAATTATATGCATCTTTGCAACCCGTAAGACGGGCTTCGGAAGTTCATATTGGTTCATTTCGAACGCACTCGGACGACATTGAAAAAAATAATTCTTTTTCTTGCCGTCTCATGCAGTATTTGAGCTCCCGTTGCGTTCTCTTACTGATAAACATTTGTAAATTGGGAAAGGTATAAAAACTGAAAATTCCAACATGGTTGTTTGTTTCGGTTGTGAAAGAACAGAAAAACTTGAGATTTTCAGTAATGTACGGATTTTAAATTGTAAATCATTGTGTATCAGCTTGTTATAATAATAAGCTGATATGGCCGAGATTTGACTATGAATGAAGTAAACGCTGGTACGGTCGATGCCGGAATGCTGGAGGGAATCCGCAACGGTCATCAGGTTCGCTGGTACGTGCTTTCCTTGCCGTCCTGTCATCGGGGACCTGCGCAAGGGTTGCAGACCGAGCTGAATCGCCGTATTCGCGAAGGTGGTACTTTGTTCGACTTTTTTGCTCCTTCCTATGTCGAAGTAAAAGAGTCCGGAGGCAAGTTGGTCAACACCGAGCGTCCCCTGCTGTACAATTATGTGTTTGTTCATGCTTCCGAAGTCGAAATATTTCGTTTGAAACGTCAATTTCCCCTGTACAACTTCCTGCCCCGTGTTCGCGACCGTAAGGGAAGTCATTATCCCTACCTGTCCGACGCCGCCATGGCCAATCTGAAATGGGTGGCACGCTCCTATAGCGATGTGCTTCCTCTTTACGTCCCTCAGGCCGGGCAGTTGCGTAAGGGCGACCGCGTTCGCATCACCGAAGGACGTTTTCAGGGAGTAGAAGCCGAAGTCGTTATCCAGCCGGGCGCCGGACGTAAAGAGATTGTGGTCTGTGTCGACCAATGGATGTGGGTACCCCTGCTGCACGTGCAACCGGGCCAGTACGAAGTCATCGCGCTGAACACCGCTGGTAAGCACGTCTATACCCGCCTCGACAACGACCGCCTTTTTACAGGTCTGCACGATGCCGTGTGCCGCTATCACACTCCCGCCGGAGTGACCGATGCCGACCGTGCCCTGGCCGACGACGTATTACGTCAGTATGCCGAATTGCAGATGGATACCGACATACTGCGCAGCAAGCTCTACTGTTTGTTGTTGTGTGCACGCACCGTTTTGGGACAACGCGACGAGTGTCAGCTGTTGGCTGCCGTTTCAGCCTTTCTGCCTTTGGTCAAGGCCGAGCAGTCGCAGGCACTGTTGCTTGTCACCCTTTACGGTTGCACCGACAGCAGTATCTATTACGACCGTGCCCATGCGCTGATTGACCCTTGGCGACGCGAGCCGCAGCTCAAGAAGAGCAAACAACGCCTTCTTCGTTTTCTCGACGATTACGACCGGGTGCTGGGACATCAGACTTGAAGCGATGAAGAGGATATGGACAGAAATTGATTAAGAGTTTTTAGAAAATTAGATTGTTTTGTGTATTGAAAATAAATAGAGACTATGATAGACATTGATCTTGAACACATCGAGAAAGATGACCATTATATTTCTGATGGAATGAATGGACTGGAACGCAATGTGAAACGCATTGCGGATTGTTTGGTAGCTTTGGTTGCTCTGATTGTTTTTTCACCTCTTTTCCTGATCTGTTATATAGCAGTCAAGAGGGAAGACGGCGGTCCCGCCATTTTCAAGCAGGAACGAATCGGGCGTTTTGGTCGTCCTTTCTATATATATAAGTTCCGTAGCATGAAGGTGGATGCCGAAAAGAATGGCCCCGCGCTTTATGCCGGCGAACAGGATGACCGTATGACGAAGGTAGGCAAATTCCTCCGCGATCACCACCTCGATGAACTTCCCCAGCTTTGGAATGTTTTCTGCGGCCAGATGGCTTTCATAGGTCCGCGTCCTGAACGTGAGTTTTATATTAAGCAGATTATGGAGCGCGATCCCCGTTACCGTTATCTGTTCCAGATTCGTCCGGGGGTTACTTCCTATGCAACGTTGTACAATGGCTATACCGATACCATCGATAAGATGCTTCGTCGCCTCCGTTACGACCTTTTTTATTTAGAACACCGTTCTTGGTGGTTCGACTTTAAAATTTTGGCCAAGACATTCATTTACATTGTTTTTGGAAAGAAATTCTAATTGAAGTTCCCGGTTTTTATATATTACAGTGAAAGTGTGTCAAATTAAGGAACCGCTTTCTTTTAGGCACGGATTACGCGGAAAAACGCAGAGATAGAAGAATAATCATCCGCGAAATTCCGTGTAATCCGTGCCTAAAAACAACAAGATACAAGATATCAGTTACTTTTAGTTCTGACACCCTCTAAAGCTTTTGGAAATAGTCGACTTTAACCTTCGACTCTCAACCCTCAACCATAAACCCTCAACCCACCTTCACCTGTATTCAGCAACGGCATCGAAGCATGGACAAGCTTTCATAGGATTCAAATCCCGGTGTCCTACGACTAAAGCATTCGGAAACAGTTTTTTCAGTTCACGTATCAGCGCCAGCAGGCTGGCCTTCTGCTCCAGCGTACGGGTGTCACATGGTTGTCGGTTGCGGTCCAGTCCGCCTTCGTAACAGATGCCGACACTGTGCCGGTTGTGATGCTGGCAGTGAGCCCCGATTTGCTCGATCGGTCTGCCCCGGTGAATCTCTCCGTCGCGGGTGATGTAGAAGTGATACCCGATGTCGCGGAAGCCCCGGTGCCGGATGTGGTCCCGGCGACATTGTTCAAAATCAAAGCTCTGCCCCTCGGGGGTGGCAGAGCAATGAACGATAATCAGCGTAACAGTTCTCATCGCCCCATGCACGATGTGAAGCCAAACACTCCGGCCAGGGCGGTTGCCACAGCCACAATGGCCTTAAGCACAATGCCCCAGACCGACGACTTTTTCGAATTGGAATTGCTCATGATAATGATGAATGATTAATGATAAATGGTTAATGATAAAGGGAACGGATTACACGGCGTTTTGCAGATGATTCGGCTTTTCTCCCGCGTCTTTCCGTGTAATCCGTGCCTGAAGACAATAAATAGGTCAGTTACCCGTAGCAGTTTATCCTAACGGATCTTCGCCACCGCCTCCCTCATCCGGATCGGTCACGGTGCTTCCTCCGCCACCTCCGGAGGTCCCGCCACCTTCAATGGAGTAGGGAGTCAGTTCGCGCAGTGTAGCTTCCAGGTTGATGCGGGCATTGCTCAGCTCGCCGGTAGCGCGGGCACGCAGCTTCAAGCCCTTCACGTGGTCCGCCACCTTGAATTCCTGAGCCGAGGCGGCACCGTGGTCACTGACGATGCCCACCGAGAAGATGGCAAGGTCGTCCAGTTTCACGTTTTTGCCGTCCAGAATCAGCTCCTTGATGCAAGTCACCATGTCGGCCAGTACCCCCTTGATTACACCGGGCGAGAATGGCGTGTTGTGCTTCGACATGTGTTTCGACAAAGCTTCAATGTCCAGCGTTTCGCTGATCACCGGGCGTGCGTACCACAATCCGTTGCAAGGATGGTTCTTGCCCACGATTTGGATTTTTTTGTAGGTAATCATAGATAATTGAAAAATTAAAAGTTAATAAATAAAAGTTCCCTTGTGGTGAACACTACAAAGATACATCACCGCGATTGCTGAAAATCCGTAAATATCGGTTACAGTTGATTGTGGTTGATTATAGTTGATTAAAGTAAGGCACATGTATGGTATTCTCACTGATTTTCAGTATCTTTACGGGCGAAAGATAGAAAAACCGAAAAGACTATGGAGAACTTTACCATCCGTTCATACGGCCGCACCGAATTGGCCCAGTGCTATTTCCCCGATCTCAATCCGCAGGTAGCCCACCGCAAGCTGCAGGGCTGGATCAACTATTATCCCAACCTGCGCGAACGTCTCAATGCTGCCGGCATGCACCCTCGCAGCCGCGTCTATATGCCCGTCCACGTCCGCATGATCGTGGAGGCAATTGGGGAACCATAAAGTTTAAGGTTTAGAGTTGAGGGTTTAGCGTTGAGAGATGCCGCCCCCGTAGAGATGCAAAATTTTGCGTCTCCGTCTCCCCACGTTATTCGCCACAGATTACCGTGATGAAACACCTCCATATTCCTCTGTGTCTTCCGTGGTGATAAAAAGATAAAGCCGAGGGAACCCCTTGTTTATTAGTGAAAAAAATGTTTCTTTTGCATCATGCGATTACAAAGTAACCTGTATAAACACATTTACGTATAATATTATGGTCATTTCGTACATAAAACTACATAATTGGAAAAATTTTCAGAATTGTTCTGTTGCATTGGCGGAACGCTGTTTCATTGTTGGAGCAAATGCGACGGGCAAATCTAATTTTTTGGATGCACTTCGTTTTTTGCGGGATATTGTTAAAAAAGGAGGAGGATTACAAACTGCAGTAGAAAGCAGGGGTGGCATTACAAAAATAAGATGTTTGGCTGCACGGGTTCGGACAGATGTGGAAATAGAAGTTACACTGCGCGAGAAGTCGGATGCCCCTGATAAGTGGAAATATACATTGAATTTCAAACATACGGGAGGCGGAATTCGGAAGAATGAGGTTACAGTCAACAGAGAGAGTGTGTGGCTGCTGACAGAGAACCGATGTTTGTTGGACAGAACAGAAAATTCGGAGAATGAAACAGATGATACGCTGAAATATACGCATCTGGAGCAAGCGGTAACCAGTCAGCAATTCCTGGAACTGAGGAATGCATTGGCAGACATTGAATATTTAAATATCGTTCCGCAAATGGTAAGGGAGTCGAGTTTGGCACCGGAGACAAAAGAAGATTATTATGGCAGGAATTTTTTGTCGGAACTGAGCAAGCTGAACGAAGCTACACGCAACAGTTATCTAAGAAAGGTGAACGAAGTGTTGAAATGTGCTGTTCCACAATTAGATAACCTGAGTTTTGTAAAAGATGAAAATGGGTTTTACCATTTGGAAGCCAAGTATTTACATTGGAGAGCTCAAGGAAGTAAGCAGACTGAAGCACAGTTCTCGGATGGTACATTGCGATTGATAGGACTTCTGTTCTCCATATTGGCAGGTAAGGGAATCGCTTTATTGGAGGAACCCGAAATCAATCTGCACCCCGGTGTGGTGGCTCAGTTGCCGGAATTCATAGCACGGATGCAGCGGCATAGGCCGAGACAGATAATTGTTACTACTCACAGTTATGATATTTTGTCCAATGAAGGCATTGATGAAACAGAAGTGGTTCTGCTGTTGAACAGCGATGAAGGAACATTGGCGAAAACGGTTGATAAGATAGACGAAGTCAAGGAAGTTCTGGATGCCGGATTGTCTATGGCCGATGCAGTGTTGCCTGTAACAAGGCCGGACAATTTACAAAATATTGGCAATGTTAGTTTGGACTGAATATGAGGGAAATATATCTGGTTGGTGAGGATGAAGTAACAAAGGCCATCATCCGGAAAATAATGGCTGTATATACTCCCGAATTGACAGTGAAAGGGGAACTTCCGGCCCGAGGGAGCGAAATTAAAAATAAAATTGCTAATTTCAATCGTCTGGCAGCGCATACGCCTGTTGTTTTGCTGACCGATTTGGATACGGAAGATTGTGCACCTGTAGCAAAGAGCAACTTGTTGGAGGGAATTGAACAAAATGAAGATTTCATTGTGAATGTGGCGGTCGATGAAGCCGAAGCCTGGCTTCTGGCAGATCAGGATTGCTTTTCCAACTTCTTGGGAGTCGATAAAGAACGTATGCCGACATCGGCCCTGCAAAAGCAGGGAGGAAGGGTAGAACGGAGAGAAATGCAGTTACCGCTGAAAGCTTCCTATTATCTGACGCACAACCTGGCATTACAGTCGTCAAAGGATGAAATAAAGGCACAGATTGGTTCGCAGGGCAGGCGGTGCAAAGGAAAAGAATATAATACGGCTTTAGTTCCTTTCATAGAAAATGAATGGGATGTAGAGAAAGCACGAGTTAATTCAGACAGCTTGGATAGGATGATCCGACGCTTGATCCGATTGAATGAAAAATAGTTGTCCGTGATAATCCTTTCCCCAAAGACCCACTTTAGCCCCCCTAAACATCCACTTTAGCTCCGTAAAGAGGGACTTTAGCAAGCGAAAGTGTAAGGTTAGGGCGGTTGGAATTAAAAATTAAAAGTTAAAAATTAATAGTTTAGGGTTTAGGGTTTAGCGTTTATAGTAGTCTATCTATTGGCTTAACTCCTTAAGTTCTTAACTCCTCTCCCTCTTTCTCCCTCTGAGGAAAGTTGGAATAATAAGGGGACAGGATGTCAAGGAGGAAGTGATTTTTTTGTTTATTCCCATAGAAATCGTTACATTTGCATCATGAGGTTGAACAGCAATGAAATAAAAACTATCCTTCAGGCGGCTCGCGAGATTTATGGAAGCCGGGTGAAGGTATATTTATTCGGTTCGCGTCTTGACGATACGAAGCGTGGGGGCGATATTGACTTGTTGATTCGTAGCGTCGGAAAGGAACAGGGTGCATTGGCACGTATTCGTCTGATAGCCCGTTTGAAGTATTTATTGGGCGAACGTAAAATCGATGTCATTGGCGACTATGAAGATAACGAAGTGGTGCGCGAAGCTTTGGAGAAAGGAGTGTTGTTGGCATGATTAAGCGTAAGGGAGAATTAGCACAGCGTTTACAGCGTGATTTTGAAGTGTGCGACCGTCACGTTTACCGTATCCGTGCTTACAAGACTCCATCGCTTTGCTCCCTTTAGATTATAAGTTGACCCAATTCATTATCCATTTTCAATTATCAATTATCAATTATCAATTATCAATTATCAATTATTTTAGGTATCGGCTTAACTCCTTAACCCTTCCTCCCCTCTCTTTTGGAGAGGGGATGGGGGTGAGGCCCCCCCCTTATTACAAATACCTCCCCAACGCCTGCTGGTTCCTGTAGATCTCGTCTCCGGACAGCTCTATCACCAGATAGCCCCGTTTTCCTCCGGCACGTACGCTTTTGAAGCCTTCCTGCTTCATTACCATGCCGATTTTTACGGGATTCAGCTTATGCCGCAAGCCGGCATTGATGCGGGCCAGGATCTGGGCGTTGGTCACGAAGATGCACTCTTCTCCTTCCAGGGGGCGGCGGTAGTGCGTCAGTATCAGTTCCTGTTCCAGACAGGGCACTTCAAACAGCTTGTTATGTTGATTCAGCGTCACCATCTCTTCCGTACTCAGCCAGTACTGGAAATCGCCGGTAGCCAGCGCGAAAGCCTGGGCATACACACCCTCGTAATCCACCGGATGGTCAAACGGGCTGTCGATGCTCTCTACTTCGAAAGGCATCCAGCGACGGTTTCCACTCAGGTCGGTCAGGAAGTGCGGGTTGTTGCTGGTGCCGCAGAAACTGGCAATGTGCGGTCTTACCTCCTTGAAGTGAGCGTATGCAGCCCGTTCGTTCACGTGGCGCATGGTGGTAAGCGCCTTCAGCTGGTTCAGCTCCTTGTTCTCCATCTCGTCCAGCTCCTCCAGGCACACCATGGCAAACTCTGCCAGGGTCAGCATGTCGTCCTTCGAGATGTTCCGGCTGTTGCTCTTCAGGTAGAAGTAACGCCGCAGCTCGGGCGGAAGCAGGTTGTTCAGCCAGGTAGTCTTGTAGATGCCCTGACGGCCGATGAGCACCAGAATTTCGTGGTTCACCACCTCCTCGTTCAGCAAGGAAGCGATCATCGCCACCAGCCATTTCTTGAAGAGAGTGGCAAACAACTGCTGATTGTCTTTCACATGCACCTGTGCGGCCAGCTTTCCGATGTAGTCCGTATGGCCGTCCCAGGCAGGCAGCTGACTCATGTAGTTCAGGAAAGGATTGAACAGCTCCACAAACTCCGACTGGAGCACAGACCGCAGGTCGGCGATGCGTACCGCCTTCTTCTCCTTGCACATGCGGCACCACAGGGTGTTCACATCGCGGTCCGTCAGGTCGGCAAACACCAGGTTTTCAGCAGGAGCAAACTCACATTTTCCGGTCACGGTGTTTTTACGGAACTTCCCCTGACCGGTCAGAAACTCCTCGATGTCTTTCACCGAGGCATAGTCGCGGTCGCTTTCACCTCCTTCCTTCTTCTTCGAAGGCAGACGCCGTGTTCCAAACTCGTCCGTCTGGCGGTAACACGAGTGAAAGATGCCCTCCACATCGCCGTCGTAGTCGGCGAAACGTTCCGTGGCCCACTGTGTGGCCATTGTCCGGTCCACGCCGTAGGCATTCAGCAGGTAGCCCATCCGCATGATGTACTCGTTGTGATGATGTTCCACGTAAGCGATGCCCTCTTCCGCCAGCTGTTTTTCGGCAGCCTTCACCGCCCGTTTCAGCCGGTTGTTTCCCGCCGTCAGCTTCGCCGAAGCCGTTTGCCGCACTTTCTGTATGCCGAAGGGGATTGCTTCCGGATTGAAGAACACCTCCGGGTCGTGAGCCAGTCCGCTCAGCCGGGTAAGATCCCGGCATTTGGCGTCGGCTTCCAGCCCAGTCAGTTCGTGATAGTGGCGGTTCATCGTCTCAAAAGCCAGGGTGTGCAGTTCCTCGTCCGATCTTGTAGCACAAGGCTCCTTCCTTTCGTAGCGGCTGATGACACGTATGCCCGTGCCGCTCATGGTGGTGTACGCCATCAGGGTATGCCCGTCCTGCCGGATCAGTTGCAGGCATTCGGCCATCCGCTCTTCGGGCACATGGTCAAAGTCGGCCAGACACAGCAAGGTATATCCGGCGATGTGTTCTTTCCGCTTTCCGCCTTCGAAGCGCACAGCTACAGCGAAACACGGGCAGGCAGCCTTCTCGCGTGCGGCGGCAGTATTCATGTGTTGCTGCCGGTAGTAGCGGTGGCGTTCGGTGTGTTCCGCCGTGCTGGCGTCGTTACGGATCATTTCCACGATGGTTTCCAGGGTTGTCTCTGTCGGCTGAGTGCCGGAGTAGCCATTAAACAGGCTGATGATCATGTTTTCCATAATCACTATTGATTCTTGGTTGGACAAATAATACGAAAGCCGTGTCCCGATAGTTCTTCGCACACTTCCGTTGGCGCAAAGGAGCACAAAGTTTTTGGAACTGCCAAACACCCCAGTACTTACATGTCAGTACTGTAGGAGCATAAAAATAACAGATTTTAAACACTTTTTAGATATTGCTGTTACGCACTCGCCTAAAATAATTATTAACTCTAAAAAAAACAATTATGAAGACAGAAGATTATTATAATTCAAATTTAGGTTGCTATATAGCACAGTTACAAAGTGTTATCAAAGTAGATGGTCGTCTGTTACGTGATGAAGACATAGTAGCCAGGGCTCACATGTCGAAGTCCACCTATCAGCAGATAAAAAAGGGGTAAATCCGAAACTTTACGGATACTATGCCGTCCTTCGCATCTACCTGGAAGCTTGTCGCACAAGCAAGGTTCTCCCTTTGGAGCAGTTCCTCATCGAGTTGTTGCGCAGTCTGGAAGCTGATTACCAGGCACGTTTCAACAAGTGATGCCCATTTCGGTAGAGTGCGCTGGCGCCATAGATACCCCGGCGCACTCTCAACCTCAGCTTGACAGCTTGGTATCCCGAAAAACCAACTTTTTCTTCGCGCGCGTGTAGGTGAAGTTTAACACAAGTGTGAAGGAAAGTTAAGCTTCACCTGCACGCGCGTGAGGAAATGTTAGAATAATAAGGGGGCAGGGTGTCAAGCATTAAAGTGTAATGTAAAATAAAAAATACAAATATCGTGTCAGAATCATTAAAGCAAAAAACAGTCAAAGGTGTCGGTTGGAGTTTTGCCGACAACATCGCCAATTCGGGTATAACTTTTCTGGTGGGACTTGTCTTGGCAAACATCCTTACCCCTGAAGAATACGGCATCATGGCGATGGTTACCATCTTTATAGCCGTCTCCAACTCCATTGTCGACAGTGGCTTTTCCAATGCCCTGATCCGGAAGATAAATATCCGGTCAGTTGATTATAATACTGTATTCTATTTTAATCTGATCGTTAGTATTTTTTTGTATCTGATACTTTATGTGTCGGCACCGGCTATCAGTGTGTTTTTCAAGGAGCCGGTTCTGGTCGATGTCATGCGGGTGATTGGCTGGATATTGATTATCAATGCTCTTGCCATTATTCCCCGCACCATCTTTGTCCGAAACATCAATTTCAAGGCACAAACCAAAGTTTCTTTAATTGCTTCTGTCAGTAGTGGTGTTATCGGTATCGGTATGGCATTGACAGGTTGGGGAGTCTGGAGTCTGGTCGGACAACAGCTGTCTCGTCAATTACTGAATACCGTTTTTTTATGGTTTTTTTGTCGCTGGCGGCCGTTGTGGGAATTTTCTACCCAATCTTTTAAAGAGTTATTCGGCTTCGGCTCCAAATTGTTGGTGTCCGGATTGATTGAAACTATTTATAAAGAGATATATTCATTTGTTATCGGTGGCTTTTATTCGGCTGCCGATTTGGGACAATATACTCGTGCCTCCCAGTTCAATTCTATTTTTTCCAGTAACCTGACTTCAGTTGTTCAGCGTGTCAGCTACCCAGTGCTGAGTTCCATCCAGAACGAACCGGAACGCCTGTTGGGTGCTTACCGCCGGGTCATCAGGGCAACAATGCTCATCACTTTTGCCTGTATGTTGGGACTGGCTGCCGTGGCAAAGCCGCTCATCGTCATTTTGATTGGTGAAAAATGGTTGCCGGCTGTCTATTTTTTGCAGATCATCTGTTTTTCCGGCATGCTCTATCCCCTTCATGCCATCAATCTGAATATCCTGCAGGTAAAAGGTCGTTCCGACCTATTTCTGAAGTTGGAAATCATCAAGAAAATGATAGCCGTCCTTCCTATTACTTTAGGTATCTTCTTCGGAATCGAGTTTATGCTGTGGGGTAGTGTCTTTATCTCTTTCATTGCCTTCTTCCTGAACAGCTATTATTCGGCTGATCTGATTGGTTATCCCACCTTTCGGCAAATCCGGGATGTGTTGCCTACTTTTCTTGTATCGCTCACCGTGGCAGGTGTCATGTGGGGATTGTCTTTCCTGTCTCTGTCCTATTATGTGGTCTTTCCTTTGCAAATCGTTGCAGGATTGTTGTTGGCGTTCATTATTTACGAACGGCTTAAGCTGCCCGAATACATGGAAATACGTGGCATGGTATTGTCCATTCTTCAAAAAGTAAAAAATAAATCCTGAATGGTAGGAATTTCCAAAGGATAAGGTTATTTTTGCACCGATATTCGATGAAAATGTAGGAATTGAAGGATTAGGGTGAGGGATTAGCGTTAGTGTTACATTTTCCTAAACTTTAAACTCTAAACTCAAAACTTTAAAAGTGCCTAAACTTTCAAAGTTTCAAAATTATAAACCTTCAAAAGTTCATCGAATGTAGAACTGTAAAAAGGAATAAAACAAGAATATGGAAAATAAGAATAAAGTAATCACTGTTACTTCCCCTTTACTTCCGTCTCTGGATGAGTTCATGCCCTATCTGCAGGACATCTGGAACCGTAAGTGGTTGACTAATAACGGTCATTATCATAAAGAATTGGAGAAAGCCTTGTGTGAGTATCTGAAGGTACCCTACATCAGTCTGTTCACTAATGGCACATTGCCCCTGATGTGTGCCTTGCAAGCACTTCGCATCACAGGCGAAGTTATCACTACTCCCTACAGTTTTGTAGCAACGACTCATTCCCTGTGGTGGAACGGCATCAAACCCGTGTTTGTCGACATCGATCCGGTTACCGGCAACATCGATCCAGATAAGATTGAGGCAGCCATTACTCCCCGTACCACCGCCATCATGCCGGTACACGTCTATGGTAATCCCTGCGATACTCAACGCATTCAGGAAATTGCCGACAAATACGGTTTGAAAGTCATTTACGATGCCGCTCATGCGTTTGGCGTGGAGGTGAACGGAGAGTCTGTGCTCAAAGCAGGAGATATGTCTACCTTGAGTTTTCATGCAACGAAGGTATATAACACTATCGAGGGCGGTGCCTTGATCTGTCACGACGAAAAGACCAAGCAGCGCATCGATTATCTGAAGAATTTCGGCTTTGCCGGTGAAACCACTGTCATAGCTCCGGGCATCAACGGTAAGATGGATGAGGTACGTTCCGCTTACGGTCTGTTGAATTTGAAGCAGGTTGATGCTGCTATTGAAGCTCGCCGTCAGGTAGCTGTTCGCTATCGCGAGGCACTGCGGAACGTGAAAGGTATCCGTGTCATGGAAGATATTCCGAGAGTCCGCCATAATTATGCCTATTTCCCTATCTTCATCGATGCGGAAGAATACGGCATGTCGCGCGATGAACTCTATTTTAAGATGAAGGAACAGAATGTGTTGGGACGCCGTTATTTCTATCCGCTAATCAGTGAATTCTCTACTTATCGTGGACTGGATTCGGCGCGGCCTGATAATTTGCCTATTTCACACAGGTTTGCAGATAGTGTAATTTGTTTGCCGATGTATCACAATCTTTCCGAGTCAGATGTAAACAGAATCATTGGAACAATAGTTGATAAGTTATGACTATACTAGTATTAGCTGGTGGAGCAGATCAAATTGCTTTAATTCAAGAATTAAAAAAACATGGACATGAAATTGTTCTTGTTGACTATTTACAGAATCCTCCAGCAAAACATTATGCAGATAAACATGTCATTGCAAGTACTTTGGATATACAAGCTGTAACCCAAATTGCTATAGATGAAAAAGCGGATTTGGTTACAACTGCATGTACAGACCAAGCTTTACTTACAGTTGCTAAAGTTTCTGAGTTGTTAAAGTTACCTTGCTACATATCCTATCAAACGGCTTTGAATGTAACGAATAAGTCATACATGAAGAAAGTCTTGCATGACAACCATATTCCTACTGCAAAATATACAATTGTAAAATCTTTCAATGACCCAATATTAAAAGATTTTGCTTATCCTTTAGTGGTAAAACCTGTTGATTGTAATAGCTCAAAGGGTGTTAAAAAGGTTGTTGGACCAGAACTGTTGCAGGATGCATTGCAGGAAGCTCTAAATTTTAGTAGAAGTCATTCTGCCGTAGTTGAGGAATTTAAAGAAGGGAAAGAACTTTCCGTGGACTGTTATGTGGATAATAGTAGTGTCAAATTATTATCAGTGACAGCCTCTAATAAGATAGCAAACACAAATTCTTTTACGATTCTGCAGAGTTACTATCCTGCTATTACAGAGAGTGACGAAAATTGCATTGAAAAGATTGCCCAACAGATAGCTGACGCTTTTGATTTAAAAAATACTCCTTTATTGATTCAAATGATTCAAAAAGAAAGTGATTTTTCTATATTGGAATTTAGTGCACGCATGGGTGGAGGGTCAAAATATAAATTTATTGAAGTTTTGTCAGGTGTTAATATCATGTCTGCTTATGTTAACCTTATTTTAGGCAATCCGGTTCAGGTTCATCCTTCTAAACAGGTAAATTTTGCTTCCATGAATTATATCTATTGCAATAAAGGAACTTTAGATAGAGTCGTAAAGTTGGAAGAACTTAAACAAAAGGGAGTAATTGATGACTTTTTTCTGTATAAGACCAAAGGTATGAAAATAGAGAAGGCTGAAACGAGCAGCGACAGACCTGCAGGTTTTCTAATAACCGCTTCTACTCAGAGCGAAATGCTCAACAAACTGAGAGAAGCGGATGACGCTATTCAGGTTTTAGACGAATATGGTATTGATATAATGAAACATGGATTATATTTCAATGAATAATAAAGTTTCTAAAATAACTGTTATCGGGGCTGGTAATGGCGGGCAGGCCATTGCAGGGCATTGTGCTATAATGGGGTATTCTGTCTGTTTATATAATCGGAATATTGAAAAACATCATAGTACAGTCTTTTCTCATAAAGTAATTGAGTTATATGGTGCAATCAATGGGAAAGGTACATTAAATTGTGTAACATCGGATATAGAGGAAGCTGTAAATTTTGCAGATATAATATTGATTGCAACAACAGCGACTGCACATGGTGAATTAGCTCTAAAAATGGCTCCTTTTTTAAGAGAAGGTCAAATTATTATTCTTAATCCAGGTCGTACTGGTGGTTTATTAGAGTTTAAAAGGATTTTATGTTCTGTATGTTTCAAGAAAATTTATTTAGCTGAAGCACAGACATTAATATACGCTTGTCGAAAATCGGAAGACGGAAAAGTTCATATTATAGGGGTAAAAGATAGAGTATTGTTAGCCTCTGATACGAAAGATAATACTAATTATATTTTGGCTAAATTAAAAAATCTATACTCATGTTTTTATGCTGCTGAAAATGTATTGCAGACAAGTTTGGAAAATATAGGTGCTATATTCCATCCATGTGTAATTCTTTTTAATGCTGCTGCAATTGAAAGGGGGAATTTGTTTTATTTTTATCGAGAAATGACTCCTACTATTGCGGAGTTTATTCAAAAGGTTGACGCAGAACGTGTTGAGATAGGAAAAGCATATGGCATTAATCTGATATCGGCCACAGAATGGGTATCATATGCATATCCAGGCATTCAAGGTAGTACATTATGTGAACGTATGAAAAATAATCCAGCATATTATGATATTTTAGCTCCAACATCTATCTATACAAGGCAGTTAATGGAAGATATTCCTACAGGATTATATCCAATGGCTGAATTAGGTAAATTAGCGGGGGTAAGTGTCACATTGATAGATTCTATTATTACTATTTGCTCTTCTTTATTGAATATTGATTTTAGAAAAGAAGGGCGCTCTTTATCTGTTATGGGAATAGATAATCTGACTGTTTCAGAAATCATAAAATCGTTCATATGAAACTCGATTCGAATGAGATTTTTGGCTTTGTTAAGCCATATGTTGATGTACATACATTAGGTATTACAACCATATCTAATTTGTTGAAAGATTGCGGATATCAGACTTATATTGCTCCTTCGGAAATATCTAAAGCTGTTGTAAATATTCAGAAGGTTAATAATTTTTCAATACTCCAGAAATGGTTGTCAGACCAACATATCACTCGTGTCGGATTCAGCTACAGGTTGGATCCTCAAGAAGCATGTGATTATTTCTGCAGATTGTTTTATCAGCTAAAGGAGCATAAGCTGTTCGCAGAAAACGGTGGTAACCTACGTGGAGTTTTTTTTGCCGGATTACCGGACGCATGTAAATTAGTGCAAAAAGAATTAGGAAAAGATTTTTTAGTTTTTCCTGGTGACGAGACTCCAACAGAGTCTTTAACTATGTTAGGAGTTCCAAAAGAAAAATTTCCATATGAATTGCATCAAAATAATAGTTATGACTCCATGCGATGGGAATTTGCCAAGCAATTGATTACTGATGAAAAATATAAATTGGTTAGCGCTCCGGATCATTTGGGTTATACAGATGCCGGTACAGATAAGGATAGTTATGTTAAACGTTTGGAATATTGTACGAATAAAAGAACTCTGCCTATTATTCGTTTACATGCAGGGCCTTATAATCCTAACCGTTTGGAAGCTTTGAAAGAATTTAAATCATGGGCGAAGCAACTAGCTGCAGGAGGTTTATTGGATATACTTTCTATTGGTTCATCACAATTAACTCAATCTAATTTTGGTGAAGATTGGGCTGGTCTCCCTAACGGCGGAGGAGTCCCCGTTAATTCAGAAATAGAATACTCTGAAATACGAGAAGCTGCTAAACCAATGTTGGTACGTACGTATGCTGGAACTAAAAATGTACCAGAAATGGCAAGAATGCATGAGAAATGTCTTAATATTTCGTGGCATGCATTATCATTCTGGTGGTTTTGTGAAATAGACGGGCGAGGTAAGAATACTGTTTTTGAGAATTTGAAAGAGCATATTGAAGCCATACGTTATATAGCTACGACAAGTAAGCCATTGGAACCTAACGTACCACATCATTTTGCATTCAGAGGTGCAGACGATATTACCTATATTATATCTGGATATTTAGCTGCCAAAACTGCAAAAAAGATGGGGATAAGACATTTGATATTGCAGAATATGCTAAATACTCCCAAATATACGTGGGGAATACAAGATTTAGCAAAAGGCAGAGTACTTTTAAAATTGGTTCGTGAATTGGAAGATGATAACTTTAAAGTCAGTTTACAGTTACGTGCAGGATTAGACTACTTTTCACCGGATTTAGAGAAAGCTAAAGTGCAATTAGCAGCTGTTACTGCCTTGATGGATGACATTGAACCTAACGATGAAAATAGTCCGCAGATTATTCATGTAGTTAGTTATTCCGAAGCTGTTCGTTTGGCTACTCCTGAAGTAATGAATGAAAGTATTCAAATCACATTATCTGCATTAAAAGAATACCGCAGATTACGTAAATTGGGCGTAATAGAAAATATGGCATTTAATAGGGATGTTTTAGAGCGTGTAGAAGATATGTATGATGAAGCTAAACAGTCTATTTTAATTTTAGAGAATTATATACCGAATTTGTATTCAGCAGAAGGCTTATATCAGGTATTTAAGCAAGGTTTTTTCCCTGTACCCTATATGATTGATAATACAGGTAAGTATTCTGAAGCAACAAATTGGATTACCGCAATTAAAAATGGTGGTATTAGAGTTGTGGATGAAAAAGGAAATATCATTCGAACTCCACAGCGTTATAAAAGAATTATCACTCGCTATGAATGAAGTAGAAAAGGCATTACAAGAACGTTTCTTATTACAGAAAGAATTTTTAGGAGAGAATAAGCCTATTAATCATATTGAACCATTGGTTTCTGTAACAGTTGCAACTTATCAACATGTAAATTATATTAAAGAATGCTTGGATGGTATTTTGATGCAAAAGACAGATTTTCCTTATGAAATAATATTAGGAGAAGATGGGTCAACAGATGGGACACAGCAGATTTGTAAAGAATATGCGGAAAAATTTCCTGATAAAATTCGATTGTTTATAAGGGATCGGCGTTTATCTCAATATATAGGAAGTGATGGCAAAGTAACTCGTTTCAACGGTGTTTGGAATAGAATGTCAAGTAGAGGGAAATACATCGCGTGGTGTGAAGGCGATGATTTTTGGGTAGATCCTTATAAGTTGCAAAAGCAAGTAGACTTTTTGGAAAAACATCCCGAATGTGTATATTCTTGTCATCGATATATTATTTACGATGAGAATACGAAAGTGCAATATTTGATGCCTAATAAATATTTTGAAAATCAACCAGATATTTCTGAATTTGTATTTGATCAAAATTATCCTTTTCTTCAGGAATGGGTAACCAAAACCCTTACATGCGTTTACAGACGAGATGCTTATGATGTTACGATAGTAAGCAAATATAAATATTATCGGGATGTGCATTTAGTATATTATCTTTTATCTAAAGGTAAAGGTGTTTGTCATTCATTTATAGGCGGGGTGTATCGAAAGAACTCAGGTGGTATTTTTGGTTCTCAAACTCTTATTAATCAACTTAAGATTAGTTATACAGTATATACAGAAATGTATTCCGTCACTAAAGATCATATATTTAAAAAAATTCTTCGTTCTATCTATTTGCAGATTGTTGCAAAAGAAAAGAAGCTACATATGCCTATAAAATGGTTTGAATTAGAAACTTTATTAATATATTTACCATACAAGATTTTGAAAAAATGTTTGTAGGTCTGAGATGTAGTAATCAATATTTAATGAGATTATGTTTTATAGTAGTATAGTTTTTTGAATAAAAATGAGTATATACCACTTCACTATAAGAATTTAACTTTATATGCATTTACTGTATATATAGCTAATATGGATAAGTTTAAAATGATATTTTTTAATGAAATAACGCACTGTTGATAAAATCTTTTTCTAATGAAATCAATTAAAATTTGTGTTATAGGACTTGGGTACGTTGGTCTACCTTTGGCACGTCTATTTTCAACAAAGTTTCAAACTGTAGGTTTTGATATGAACCCTAACAGAGTGAATGCTCTAAATGAAGGGCACGATGCTACTTTAGAAGTAGATGATTGTTTATTACAGGAAGCCATTCAGAAGAATGGATTTCGTTGTACAACAGATATTGAAGATATAAAAGAATGCAATTTTTATGTGGTAGCTGTCCCCACTCCTGTAGACGAAAATAATCGTCCAGACCTTCGTCCTCTTTGGGGGGCCAGTGAGACGGTAGGTAAAGTTATATCCAAAGGGGATATTGTGGTTTACGAATCAACTGTATATCCGGGAGTAACTGAAGAAGAATGTCTGCCTGTAGTTGAGAAGGTAAGTGGACTTAAGTTTAATATAGATTTCTATGCCGGTTATTCACCAGAACGTATCAATCCGGGTGACAAAGAACATACGGTAGAAAAAATCAAGAAGGTTACTTCTGGATCCACTCCTGAAATTGCAGATATCGTTGACGGTGTATATAATGCCGTGCTTGTGAACGGAACACATAAGGCTCCTTCCATAAAAGTAGCTGAAGCTTCGAAGATTATAGAGAATTCGCAACGTGATGTGAATATTGCCTTTATGAATGAATTGGCAAAGATATTTAATGCTATGGGGATTGACACTAACGATGTCATCGAAGCAGCTTCATCTAAATGGAATTTTATTAAGCTGAAGCCGGGATTAGTTGGTGGACATTGCATTTCGGTAGATCCTTATTATTTAATTCAAAAGGCTCAGGTCTATGGAGTATTGCCACGAGTAATGTTTGCAGCCCGTCGTCTTAATGATGGAATGGGCGAATATGTAGCTCATCAGGTGATTAAGTTGATGAATAAGAAAGGCGTATTGGTAAAAGACGCTAATATTCTCCTGTTAGGAGTAACATTTAAAGAAAATTGCCCAGATATTCGTAATACAAAAATTGTAGATATCTATTCTACAATGAAAGAATATACCGATAATATTACTGTATACGACCCATGGGCTGATGCCAACCATGTAAAAGAAGAATATAATATAGATGTTATAAATTCTGAAATAGATTCTCTGAAAGGAAGATATGATGCCGTTATTTTGGGAGTCGCACATAATGAATTTAAACAACTTGAAATTCGTTCGTTCTTAAAGGATGAGAATATTGGAGTGGTATATGATGTGAAAGGTGTTTTAGACAGGAATTTGATAGATGGTAGATTGTAGATTTATGAGAAATATTCTTTTTTTTACTTTTAATGAGTTGCTTGCTTCAAACGGGATATCTAAAAAAATAATATATCAAAAGAATGCATTAGAAAAAAATGGATGTAAAGTACATTTGATGTATATTAAGCAAGATGATCCTTATATAAATCTATTTATTGATGACACAAAAATTACATCATATTACCATAATTTTTTATGGACTTTTAAATTGATATCTTTTTCGGATATCTGGAAATATATTGTGGAAAATGAAATTGAGTATATTTATGTACGATATACCCAATATGCTTCCTTTACAATTAACAGCCTATTTAAGCATCTTAAGAAAAAGAATATTAAAATTGTTTTAGAAATACCAACCTATCCATATGATGCTGAATTTAAAAGTGCTAAAATGAGATTATTTCTATTATGGGAAAGAGTTTGGAGAAGGCAGTTGGCTAGAAATTTAGATTATATTATAACTTATACTCAATTAGATTCGATTTGGAAACGGCCGACTATAAATATAAGAAATGGTGTAGATTTTACAAAGATACCATTACGTTCTGAAAATAGAATTATTAAAAATAAGGTCGAATTAATTGCGGTTGCAGCCATTTCTTTTTGGCACGGGTATGATAGAATTATTGAAGGATTGAATCTGTATTATCAGAATAGTAAAGGACAAATAGAGGTTTATCTTAAAATTGTTGGAAAAGGAAATCTTGAGATATACAACTCTTTAGTTGATTTAGTGAAAAAATATAATTTAAATAATTATGTTACATTCTGTGGAGAAAAATATGGTGAAGCATTAGACGAATTATTCGATGCAGCAGATATTGCTATCGGCTGTTTAGGATGTCATCGTAAAAAAATAAAGGAAGTTAGTTCGTTAAAGAATGTTGAATATGCAGCTAGGGGTATTCCTTTTATTTATTCAGAGATAAATAAAGATTTTGATGATATGAAATATGTAAAAAAAATATCACCTGATGAATCTCCTGTAGACATACAAGAATTAATAGAATGGCGTAAAGAGATATGCATTCAACCTAAATTTATTCGTGACTCTATAATCGATTTGTTGTCTTGGAACAAACAGATGGAAACAGTTCTAGGAGCACTTAAACAATAATAAAAACGTTATTCTTACCATTTATTTTTTTGTAATGATTGTTCCAGTATCTTTATTGTTTTTTCTGATATCTTATCTATTTCTTGGAAGTAAACAAGAACAGCGAGTGAAATCAATGGGGTTGACACTCGTTCTGATATGGATAATTCTGACATTCATAGCAACTTTTAGACCAGAAAATATGTCAGATAGAGAAAATTATTTAGACTTTTGGAATGGTTGGGAGGGAGGACGATTTGAAATAGGATTCACAACTATCACAGATATTATACGCATAATCTCAACAAATAATTATTGGTTTTTATTTGTTTTTGCAGCATTGTCCATCTCACTGAAATTATTTGCAATCAAAAGAATCACAAATTTGTTTTGGGCTTCTTTATTGATTTATGTTGCTAATATGTTTATTTTGCATGATATGATTCAAATGCGATGTGCAGTAGCATCCGGATTATTACTGCATGCCGTATATTATTTGGTTAATCATGATTCTAAACGTTTCTTTATTACTTTTATTTTAGCTTTTTTGTTTCACTATTCATCTCTAATCATTCTTCCTCTATTCTTATTTGATGTAAAACGAATTAATAAATACTTTTATATTGGATTGATATTTGTTTCATACATGATTGGCCCTATTTTCCCTATAGAAAGTTTTATTCAAATGCTCCCAATAGAGGGGGTACAATCACTGTGGGCTGTATATGAAAATACTGTTGATGATGAGATTAATATTTTTAATGCCATGCAATTGGGCAGAATTGCAATTTGCTTATTCTTACTTATTAATATAGATAAAATCTTTTACCATAATAAATATGCAATATTGCTGGTGAAAATATATGCTATTTCTATAGTAACATTAGTTCTTTTTTCAAGCGTTCCTGTAATTGCATTTCGTGTTAGTGAGCTTTATCAGGTTGTTGAAATAGTATTAATTCCAATGGCTATGTATGCTTTAAGAGGAAATGTTTATTTTAAAAGGACAATTTTGTTTATAATAGGATTGGCTTTTCTGTTTATGAATATATTTTATTTGGAATTACTTAAATAATAAATGTCTTAATGATTTGTGTATTGCTTTCTACCTATAATGGAGAAAAATATTTAAAAGAACAACTTGAGAGCTTACAAAAACAGAAAGGAGTAGAGCTAAAAATATTTGTGCGTGATGATGGATCAAATGATGCTACACATGAGATTCTAGATGAATGGCAAAAGAATAATAAATTAACTTGGTATAAAGGAGAAAACATAGGATTTGCAAGGAGCTTTATTGATTTATTAAAGAATGCTCCAGATGCAGATTATTATGCCTTTTGTGATCAAGATGACATTTGGCTGCCAGAAAAATTGGAAACTGCAATTAAGAAGATGGAATTATTACCTAGTGGTCCCCAGTTGTATTGTTCAAATCTATTCATTTATAGAGATGGAAAAAATGAGGGAGTTTGGTGGAAAAATAAGCCCGTTATAAATCTATTTAGAGGATTAGTTCAAAATGTAGCTACAGGTTGTACAATTGTATGTAATACTCTCTTACGTGATATAGTTGTACAGAATCTTCCATTATCTGTGAAATATCATGATTTTTGGTTGTATCATACAGCATTATTATTTGGTAATATATATTTTGATGAAAATGCATATATATATTATAGACAACATAAAAAAAACATTATTGGAGCTAAATCAAGAAAAATTGATCGATTACAAAGCCGCATAAAAAGTTTAAAGAGTATTAAACAGCAGAATTATAGAGAATATGAGGCTGTTCAGTTGCTTAATGTGTATGGTAATTTGATTTCTTTTGAACAACGAAGAATTATTGAAAGGGTAGTAAATTATAAAAAAACATTAAGAAATAGATTGGCTTTATTGTTTAGTCGTAAATATGTAATGCATAATTTTGTGGATACTTTTTGGCTAAAAATGAGAATCATCATTGGCCATATTTAATATATGTGTGAGGAGATAAATATGAGTATTTGTTCTAAATAAGTTATTTATATGATTTCTGTCTGCATAGCCACTTACAATGGTGAAAAATACATAAAAGAACAATTGAACTCAATCTTATTACAGATTGGAGAAAAAGATGAGATTATTGTTTCAGATGATCATTCTTCAGATAATACAATGCAGATAATTTTGAGTATTGGCGATCAAAGAATAAAAGTATTCACAAATGAGAAAGAAAAAGGATATACATCTAATTTTCAGAATGCATTATCATATGCAAAAGGTGATTATATTTTTTTATCTGATCAAGATGATATTTGGACCGACAATAAAGTGAATTATTGCATTAATCAATTGCAAACATGTGATTTTGTTGTGTCTGACGCCATAGTGGTTGATCAAAATAAAAATACAATTTCAACTTCTTATTATTTAGAAAGAAAAATATATCATTCGTTCATAGGTAATATATATAGATTTGGATTTTTAGGTTGTTGTATGGCTTTTAAAAAAAAGGTTCTTAATAAAGCATTACCATTCCCTAAAAATCACTATTATTGCACGCATGATAATTGGTTATTTTTAGTAGCTAAGATGTTTTATAAGGTTAATATATCTTCGGAAAAGCTAATCCTTTATAGAAGACATTCCTCAAATGTTTCAACAGGGGGATTTGTTAATCAAACATCTTTAGCTTTTAAAATTTGTTATCGTTTTTATTTATTATATCATCTACTTAGATTAAAATTGTTAAAAAGATGATTCCTAAGATCTCATTAATAACTGTTACTTTTAATAGTGATAAAACTCTTCGTGATACAATAAATTCTGTTTTAAAACAAACTTATACAAATATAGAATATATTGTAGTGGATGGTCTGTCGAAAGACAACACGATGGATATTGTCCGGGAATATGAACCGCAATTTGAGGGGCGGATGAAGTGGATCAGCGAAAAGGATAAAGGACTGTATGACGCGATGAATAAGGGTGTCAGGATGGCTACGGGTGACGTGGTAGGTATTCTCAATTCAGACGATTTTTTTACGGCCAATGATGTGCTGGAAAAAGTGGCTGCCGGATTTGACGAACAGACGGATGCGGTTTACGGTGACTTGCACTATGTACATCCGGACGATTTGCAGCATAGCGTACGTTACTATTCGTCGAAGATTTTTAAACGGAACCTGATGCGGATGGGATTTATCCCAGCACATCCTACATTTTATTGCAGAAGAGAATGCTTCGACAAGTTTGGCTATTACAAAACGGACTATAAGATTGCTGCAGATTTCGATTTGTTGCTACGGTTTATTTACGTAAACAGAATACGTATAAAATATCTGCCTATGGACATGGTGACAATGCGTACTGGAGGTGCCAGTACAAATGGGTTGAAGAGTCGGATGGGAGGTATGAATGAGCATTTGCGCTCTCTTAGAGAGAATGGGGTAAAATCGAATCGTTTTATCCTTTCATTACGATATTTTTATAAAATAACAGAATACTTCAGAAAATAAAGATGGATAAGAAAGTTGCTTTGATTACTGGCATCACGGGCCAGGATGGCTCTTATCTGGCCGAACTTTTGTTGGAAAAAGGATATGAGGTGCATGGAACAATCCGGCGTTCGTCGGTAGACTTCAGGGAGAGAATAGCACACTTGGAAGGGAAACCGCATTTTCATCTGCACTATGCAGATCTGGGAGATTCGATGAGCATTCTGCAAGTAATCAGCAAGGTGCGTCCGTCGGAGGTATATAATCTGGCTGCACAGAGCCATGTGCAAGTAAGCTTCGATTCACCGGAATTTACAGCGGACGTAGATGCGACTGGGGTACTTCGGGTATTGGAGGCAGTACGTTTGTGCGGGCTGACGGATACATGTCGCATCTATCAGGCGTCGACATCGGAACTGTATGGCAAGGTGGAAGAGGTGCCACAGAATGAGAATACGCCGTTTCATCCTTATAGTCCGTATGCTGTGGCGAAGCTATATGGGTATTGGATTGTGAAAGAATACCGGGAAGCTTACAACATGTTCTGTTGTTCTGGTATTTTGTTCAATCACGAATCGGAACGAAGAGGAGAAACCTTTGTGACACGCAAAATAACGTTAGCGGCTGCACGCATTGCGCAAGGGAAACAGGAGAAACTGTATTTGGGTAATCTGTCGTCGCTACGTGATTGGGGGTATGCCAAGGATTATGTGGAGTGTATGTGGCTGATTCTACAACAGGAGAAACCGGAGGATTTTGTCATAGCAACGGGAGTACAGCATTCGGTAAGGGAATTCTGTTATCTGGCTTTTAAATATGTTGGTATCGAACTGGAATTCCGTGGAGAAGGGATCGATGAGAAAGGATATGATAAGGCTACCGGAAGGTGTCTGGTGGAGGTAAGCGAAGATTTTTACCGGCCGACGGATGTGGTGAACCTGTGGGGCGACCCGACAAAGGCAAGAGCCAAACTGGGATGGAATCCGAATACTACAACGTTCGAGGAGCTGGTACGTATTATGGTAGAAGCGGATGTGGCTAAGATTGCTGCCGAGAATGCTGCGCAACATGTACGTACAAACTTGGCAGAATACTTGGAAAAAGGAATTGTGAAATAGTGAAGTTTGTATAGCAGGATGAAAGGAAGATATGTTAGAGAAGGTCATTTGCACAGCTTCAATTAAAATCATATCTTTGTGACCAATTAATAAAGTAAAAGTAAAACTTGACGTAATGAATGTTTAAGTGGTTCATAACAAAAGTAGAATATTAGTTTAAATTGCGGAAGTAATTTTATAGGTAATAATGATGAACTCAATTCAAGAAAACAAAATAGAAGAACAAGAAATAGACTTGATGGAATTTGCGTTGAAACTCTGGGAGCGAAGAGTAACTTTTTTTAGAATGTTAGTTGGAGCATTGCTCGTAGGATTGGTTATGGCTTTTAGCTTTCCTAAGGAATATAGTGTTACCGTAACATTAGCAGCAGAATCAACACGAAGGACCAGTAGTAGTTTAGCAAGTGCAGCTTCAATGTTAGGGCTGGGAGACCTAGCGGGTGGTAGTGAACGGGACGCATTGAATATCTTGTTATTTCCAGATATTTTGGCTTCTAATCCTTTTGCAATGGAGTTGTATAATATGCCAGTGCAACCAGCCACATCAGAAACAAGTATGCCATTATGTGAATATGTAGATATGATGAAACGGCCGTGGTGGAATACTGTTATAGGATTACCCAGCAAAATGGTTGGTGGGATTATTTCGATCTTCTCAGCTAAAGAAGATGGAAACGTTACAGAAAAAGATACGTTGAACCTATTCAGACTTTCTAAAAAAGAAGCAGGAAGATTAGGGGCTATAAAAAAAACCATGCAGGCGAATGTAAATAAAAAAACAGGTATTACTACTGTAACAGTAACCATGCAGGATGCTGAAGTTGCAGCCATTGTAGCTGACAGTGTAGTGAAAAAGTTGCAGGATTATGTAACAGCTTATCGTACTAAAAAAGCATCTATAGATTGTGCTTATTGGGAAAGGCTTTATAAAGAAAAACAAGAGGACTATTATAAAGCACAACAGAAATATGCTACTTATCTGGATGAGAACAAAAGTCTTTTTACCCAACGTTCAAAAATAGAGGGGGAACGCTTGCAGAATGAGATGAATCTGGCTTATCAGGTTTATAACCAGACGGCTGCTCAGCTGCAAATGGCACAGGGAAAATTGCAGGAGGATAAACCTGTATTCGCTGTAGTAGAACCGGCTACTGTACCACTACGTCCTTCGGCTCCTCGGAAAATGATTATTATTGCAGGATGTTTGTTTTTAGCATTTATAGGAACGACAGGCTGGATACTCTTTGGAGAGGATATGTGGAAAGAGTTTAGAAAAGGTATAAAAACAAAATCGATAACAACTGATTGAAACCAATGAGAAGAAAACGTTTTTTAATCATAGCGTTGTTCCTGGCAGTGTGTTCGCTGTCGGACGGTTATGCCCAGTCGCGTATGACGGACGAACAGGTGATGGAATACGTGAAAACCAGTGTGGAACAGGGAAAGGATCAACGGCTGATAGCTACGGAACTGGCGCGGCAGGGAGTGACCCGTGAACAGATAGAACGGGTGAAGGAATTGTACAGGCAGAATGCACAGGAAGGGAAGAATGGAAACGGTACGTTGACAGAAAAAAGCCGGCTGCGCGACAAGAATACAGAAACGGACCTGAAAACAGATACGCAAAAAAGGGGAAAAGACAGGAGAGCGAATGCGAACCAACAGACAACGGACGAGGAATGGCCGATGATGGACGGCGAATGGAGAAACGAAGAACTGCCCATTGACGAGCTGATTGCCTTGCAGGATAGTCTGGAGAATCCGAAGAAGAAACCGGTGTTCGGGCGGAACATCTTCAACACGCGTAACCTGACCTTCGAACCGAACGTGAACCTGGCAACGCCGCCTAACTATCGGTTGGGACCGGGTGACGAGGTAATTATCGACATCTGGGGTGCTAGCCAGACGAATATACGCGAGACGATTTCGCCGGATGGTACGATCAACGTGCAGGAACTGGGCCCCATTTACCTGAGCGGGAAGACGGTGGAGGAAGCAAACCGATTCCTGAAAGCGGAGCTGGGAAAGGTGTTCTCGAACGAGAATAACCAGATCAGAATGACGCTGGGAAATACGCGGACCATTCAGATAAATATCATGGGCGAGGTAGTGCAGCCGGGAACGTATGCGCTGTCGGCCTTCTCGACGGTGTTTCATGCACTGTACAGGGCCGGTGGTGTGAACGATATCGGTAGCCTGAGAGACGTGCAGCTGGTGAGAGACGGAAAGAAGATAGCGGATGTGGACATCTACGACTTCATTATGCAGGGACGTATTAAGGATGACATCAGCCTGCAGGAAGGGGATGTGATTATTGTGCCGGCGTACGAGATACTGGTGGAAATGGAAGGAAACGTGAAACGCCCGATGCTGTTCGAACTGAAGAAGGACGAAACGGTGGCGGCGTTGCTGAAATATGCCGGAGGATTCGGTTCGGATGCGTATAAGGGAAACCTGCGCATCGTGCGCCAGAACGGTATAGAATATGAGGTGAAGACGGTGGACGAAATGGACTACAGTGTGTGCAAGCTGAACGACGGAGACGTGGTGACGGTAGGAGCCATACTGAAACGCTATACGAACCGGGTAGAGGTGAGAGGTGCTGTGTACAGACCGGACTTCTACGAACTGAACGGCAAGCTGAACACCGTGAAGGCGTTGATAGAGGTGGCGAAGGGACTGACGGAGGATGCGTTTACGAACCGGGCGGTACTACAACGCAGACGGGACGATCTGACAAGTGAGATAATCCAGGTGGACGTGAAGGGAGTGATGAACGGAACGGTGCCGGACATTCCGCTACGAAAGAATGACATATTGTACATCCCCAGTATTCACGATCTGCAGGATATAGGCGACGTGACCATCAGCGGGGAAGTGACCAAACCGGATACGTATCCGTATGCCGACAACATGACGCTGGAGGACCTGATTATCCAGGCAGGCGGACTGAAGGAAGCGGCTTCGACGGTACGGGTGGACGTGTCGAGACGCATCAAGGACGCCAAGAGCGTGAACAGTACGGACAGCATCGGACAGATGTTCAGCTTCGCCCTGAAAGACGGATTCGTAATTGACGGACAACCGGGATTCGTGCTGCAGCCGTATGATCAGGTGTATGTGCGCCGCAGTCCGGGGTATCAGATACAGCAGAATGTGACGATACAGGGAGAAGTGATATTCGGAGGCCAGTATGCCATGACTTCGAAAGCGGAACGGCTGAGCGAACTGGTGAAAAAGGCCGGAGGTGTGACGAAATCGGCTTATGTGAGAGGGGCCAAACTAACCCGTGTGGCCAACGATGAAGAGAAGAAGAGAATGGAGGACGTGATTAAACTGATGGGACGGGAACTGGGTGAAAGTACGTTAGACTCGCTGGGCATCAAAGTGGACAGCGTGTTTACGGTAGGTATCGATCTGGAGAAGGCACTGGCCAATCCGGGTGGGGATGCAGACCTGGTGTTGCGCGAAGGAGACGTGCTGAACATTCCGGAATATGTGAACACGGTGAAGATAAACGGGGCGGTGATGATGCCCAACACGGTTTCGTATAAAAGCGGAGAGGATGTGGGCTACTATCTGAGCCAGGCAGGTGGCTACAGCCAGCATGCCAAGAAGAGCAAGAAGTTCATTATCTACATGAACGGACAGGTGGCGAAGGTGAAAGGAAGCGGAAAGAAACAGATAGAACCGGGCTGTGAGATTGTGGTGCCCAACAAGAAGCAGAACAGAGCTAACTTTGGCAATATACTGGGTTATGCCACTTCGTTCTCGTCGATAGCGACAATGGCGGCTACGATTGTCAGCCTGTTTAAATAGAATTGGTTATAACGAATGAAAAACGCGGGTAAGCGCGGATTTTCGCACATGGTAGTAATACTGGCTATAAAAGATGTGTGGAAATCTGCGTTCATTCGCGTTTTGCGTCTGTAATCGCTTTCCATTTTTGAATCAGCGATATGATGGAACAGCTAGTCAACTATAAGTGAAATAAACAGATGTCAGGAAAGAAAGTACATATATTGAAAAGGAAAAAAGGAATAGCAGTCGTATGGATATGCCTGCTGTTGGGAGCCTTGCCGTGCAAGGCACAGATGACGTATGGCGTGACCGGGCTGCTGCACATGCCCAGTGCGGATATGCAGCGGGATGGTACTTTAATGATAGGGGGGAATTTCCTGGATAAGCATAATTTGCCCAGCCAATGGTGGTGGGGACATGACACTTTCAACTATTTTCTGAATGTGACTTTTTTGGACAGACTGGAACTGGCCTATGTTTGTACCTTAGTGAAAGGTAAACCGGAAAATAGTTTCTGGCCAGAAGTTACTTGGGGAAAGTTTGTAAATCAGGACCGGCACTTTGCGGCACGCTTCCAGGTTTTTAAGGAAGGAGAATGGTGGAAACACATGCCGGCCGTAGTATTAGGAGTCAGTGATCCGACAACGGGAGGCTCTTTTGAATATACAAGTCTGGCTGTAGAGGGTGCTGGTAATGGTTATTTCAACCGCATGTACCTCGCCATGACCAAACACTTCGATGTCCGTGTAGGTGAACTAGGTGTTCATGCTGCCTGGCTGTACAACAGGCGGACGGACTATCCGCTGAACGGGCCTGCCGTGGGGGTGAACTTCAAACCGGCATTTCATAAAGAACTGAACCTGATAGCCGAATATGACTCGAAAACGGTGAATGTGGGATTCACGTACTCGATGTGGAGCGACCACTTCAACCTGCTGTTTGAACTGCAGGACGGGAAGTACGTATCGGCGGGACTGGTGTACAAGGTGAACCTGATAGGGGGGAACCGGTGGAAACACTGGAGATAGATTTTATTTTCTCCATATTATTGCGTAACTTTGTACCATTGAGTTGGTGAGTTTGTGAGTTGGTGAGTTTTTGAGTTTTTAAGTTGAAGTAATACAGTGATTTAAAAATCCGCAAACTCACAAACTAAAAAACTAAAGGACTAAATATTGGTGTTTATTGGAAAGATTGTAATCCGTCATGATAAGGAAAATCGTAAAAATTCTCTGGATATTGCTGGCATTGGGCATAATGGCTTGTGCCGCTGTGTTTTTCGCCATTGCCAAAGGCTGGATAGGATATATGCCTCCGGTGGAAGATCTGGAAAATCCGAACTATAAATTTGCCACCGAAGTGCTGTCGGAGGACGGAGTGGTATTGGGTACTTACTCGTACAGCAAGGAGAACCGTGTGTACGTGGGGTATCAGGACTTGTCGCCACACATCATCAACGCGCTGATTGCGACCGAGGACGTGCGCTTTGCCGAACACTCGGGAATTGATGCCAAAGCGCTGTTTCGCGCGATATTGAAGCGTGGTGTGCTGATGCAGAAGAATGCGGGTGGCGGAAGTACGATTACGCAACAGCTGTCGAAACAGCTTTATTCGCCCAGCGCGGACAACGTGATGGAGCGTCTGTTCCAGAAACCGATAGAGTGGGTGATCGCTGTGAAACTGGAACGTTACTACACGAAAGAGGAAATCCTGACGATGTATCTGAACAAGTTTGACTTCCTGAACAATGCGGTGGGTGTGAAAACGGCTGCTTATACGTACTTCGGGTGTGAACCTAAAAACCTGAAAATAGAAGAGGCGGCTACGCTGGTGGGTATGTGTAAGAACCCGTCGCTGTATAACCCGGTGCGGTATAACGAACGGACACGCGGACGCCGGAATGTGGTACTGGACCAGATGCGCAAGGCGGGATACATCACGCAGGAAGAGTGTGACTCGCTGCAGGCATTGCCCCTGAAGCTGACGTATCACCGGGTGGACCATAACGAGGGATTGGCTACGTACTTCCGGGAATATCTGCGTGGTGTGCTGAATGCCAAGAAGCCGGTGCGTTCGGAATATCGCGGCTGGCAGATGCAGAAGTATTACGAGGATTCGCTGGACTGGGAAAACAATCCGCTCTTCGGCTGGTGTGAGAAGAACCGGAAGAAAGACGGATCGAAATACAACCTCTATACGGACGGTCTGAAGATTTATACCACCATTGACTCGCGTATGCAGAAATATGCGGAAGAGGCGGTGACGGAACATCTGAAAGAGTTGCAGTATTACTTCTTCAAGGAGAAGAAGGGACAGAAGACGGCTCCTTATACGCGGGAACTGACTCAGGAGCAGGTAAACTCTATTCTGGACAGAGCCATGAAGCAGTCGGACCGCTACCGGAAGATGAAAGAGGGGGGCGCGTCGGAAAAGGAAATCAGAAAGGCTTTTGATACGCCGGAGGAAATGACGGTGTTTACCTGGAACGGGGAAAGAGATACGGTGATGACGCCGATGGACTCGATACGTTATTACAAATTCTTCCTGAGAGCCGGATTCATGTCGATGGATCCGAGAAACGGACATGTGAAGGCGTATGTGGGCGGACCGAACCATCACTACTTCAAGTATGACATGGGCATGGTGGGACGCAGACAGATCGGATCGACCATGAAGCCTTATGTGTATGCGCTGGCTATGGAGAACGGATTCTCGCCCTGCGACCAGATGAGACACGTAGAGTTCCACGGATTTGACGAGAACGGAACACCGTGGTCGCCGAGAAATGCCAACAACAAACGATATGGCGAGATGGTGACCCTGAAATGGGGACTTGCCAACTCGGATAACTGGATTACCGCCAACCTGATGAGCAAGCTGAATCCGTACGAACTGAAGAGACTGGTGCACAGCTTCGGCGTACGCAACAGGGAAATTGTGCCTTCAATTGCACTTTGCCTGGGTCCGTGCGAAATCTCGGTGGGCGAGATGGTGAGCGCTTATACGGCGTTCCCGAACAGAGGTATCCGCGTGGCACCGCTCTTTGTGACCCGCATCGAGGATAATGAAGGCAACGTGCTGGCCACCTTTGCGCCGGAAATGCAGGAGGTGATCAGTGTGTCGAGTGCTTACAAGATGCTGGTGATGCTGCGTGCCGTGATCAATGAAGGTACGGGCGGACGGGTACGCCGCTTGGGTGTGAAAGCCGATATGGGTGGTAAGACGGGTACAACGAACAACAACTCGGACGGATGGTTCATGGGATTTACGCCGTCGCTGGTTTCGGGTTGCTGGGTAGGCGGTGAGGACCGTGACATCCACTTCGACCGCATGTTCTACGGACAGGGTGCTTCGATGGCATTGCCTATCTGGGCCAAATATATGGTGAAGGTGTATGCCGACAAGACGTTGGGATATGACGAAACGGAGACATTCCAACTGCCGGAAGGCTATGATCCCTGCAAGGATTCGGAGGCGACGGACAGCACTGTAACGGACGAACCGATACAGGGACTGGATGACTTGTTTAATTGATGAATCCGGTTTCGGAAGTTTTCGCGTTTTTCCGTGTAGTCCGTGCCTGAATGAAAAGGAATATGTCAGTTGCTTTTAAATGATACGTGACAGCTTTGGTTTATACGATTTGCATAGGGAGTAATGAGCAGCGAAGGGATAACCTGGCCTTGGCACGCAGGCGACTGAAAGAACTGTTTCCGGACATCAGCTTTGCGGAAGAGGAGGAGACGAAACCGCTGTGTTGCAAGCGGACGGCGCCGTTTGCCAATCAGGTGGCACGTTTCCGGTCGGACTGTCCGGCAGAGGAGGTGAATGCCTTGCTGAAGGCGATAGAGCGGGAGGCGGGACGGAAACCGGAAGAAAAAGTTCGGGAGATCATCCGGCTGGATATAGACTTGCTGGCATGCGATACGACAGTCTTCAAACCGGAAGATCTGCAAAGGGAATATGTGCGGAAAGGACTGTCGCAACTGGAGCGTTGAGCGGCGATACGAAATAAAAAAGGAATGATGATAAATGGTTAATGATTAATGGTAAATGGGTTAGTGTTATTCTTCATTCTTCATTTTTCATTCTTCATTAAACTCCTTCCCACTTCATAGTTGACGAGTTGACAAGGTGTTTGTAGCGATCTGTTCCAAGCGGTATCTCATCAAGCAGTATGTTCCGACCTTGTAGACTTGTTGACTGAAGCCTTGTCTACTGACAAGTAGAGTATTTGCGAGACTTAAATATATTTTGTTTATGAAGTTTTTAGGAATTATACCGGCGCGTTATGCGTCGACACGTTTTCCGGCCAAGCCATTGGCAATGCTGGGTGGGAAAACCGTTATACAGCGTGTTTACGAACAGGTAGCAGGTGTGTTGGATGACGCCTGGGTGGCTACGGATGACGAACGGATTGAAGCTGCGGTAAAGGCTTTTGGCGGCAAGGTAGTGATGACTTCGGTCAACCATAAGAGTGGCACCGACCGTTGCTTCGAAGCCTATACCAAGATAGGCGGAGACTTTGACGTGGTAGTGAACATTCAGGGTGACGAACCGTTCATCCAGCCTTCGCAACTGGAAACGGTGAAAGCCTGTTTTGACGATCCGAAGACACAGATTGCTACATTGGTAAAGCCCTTTGCGGTGGAAGACGGCTGGGAGGCACTGGAGAATGTCAATTCGCCGAAAGTGGTACTTGGAAAGAATATGAATGCGTTGTACTTCAGCCGTTTGATTATACCTTATCAGCGGAATGCGGAGAAGAAGGACTGGCTGAAGAATCATGTCTACTACAAACATATCGGCCTGTATGCCTATCGGGCAGAAGTGCTGAAAGAGATTACGGCTTTGCCGCAGTCTCTGCTGGAAGTGGCCGAGTCGCTGGAACAGCTCCGGTGGCTGGAAAACGGCTATACCATCAAGGCAGGTATTACGAATGTGGAAACAATAGGTATTGATACGCCACAGGATCTGGAAAGGGCGGAAGAGTTCTTGAAGAAACAATGCTGAACAGAAACGTACAACCTCCGATATGCCGTCCGGAACACTTGAACATTCAGGAACCGGTATGCAGAATAATGCCCAACGGCGTAGAACTGAATGTGCTGGATGCCGGTGACAACGAAGTGATACGCATTGACGTGATGGTGGCAGGAGGACTGTGGCGACAGACACAGCCTTTGCAGGCGCTGTTTACCAACAGGATGCTGCGCGAAGGTACGAAGCGGATGACAACAGCCGAAATAGCAGAAAAGCTGGACTACTATGGAGCATGGCTGGAGCTGTCGAATGGCATGGAGTATTCTTATGTAACCCTTTATTCGCTGAACAAATACCTGCCGCAAACCTTGGAGGTAATGGAGACAATCATCACGGAGTCTGCGTTTCCGGAAAAAGAACTGGGTATTGTGGTGGAAAACAACCTGCGGCAGTTTCTGGTGAATATGTCGAAAGTGGACTATCTGGCTCACCGCTCGCTGATGAAAGCAGTGCTGGGCACACGCGACGTGCTGGGACAGGTGGTGGAGGAAGAGGATTACCGCCATATTTCGCCGGAAGTGTTGCGTGCTTTCTATAACCGCTATTATCATTCGCGTAACTGTACGATATATTTGTCGGGCAAAGTGACGGATGAGTGTCTGGACAGAATAGAACAGGTTTTCGGCAGCGCACCTTTCGGAGAAGGATTTGTGGTGCCGGAGAAAAAGGTTTTTGCACCGGAAAGTTGTGAGGGGAAACGCTTTTTCACGGAACGGACAGACGCTTTGCAGAGTGCCGTGCGGATGGGAATGCTTACGTTGGAACACAAACATCCGGACTTCTTGAAGACCAGGGTGCTGGTGACGCTGCTGGGCGGATATTTCGGAAGCAGGCTGATGTCGAATATCCGGGAGGAAAAGGGATATACATACAACATTTCGGCATACACTGTGCCGTATCCGGGATGTGGCATGCTGGTGATCAGTGCCGAAACTGCCAATGAGACGGTAGAACCTCTGATACAGGAAGTATATCACGAGATTGACCGGCTGCAGAACGAGTTGGTGGCAGAAGAAGAGCTGACGATGGTGAAAAACTATATGCTGGGAGAAATGTGCCGCAGTTACGAATCGGCATTCTCGCTGGCCGACGCATGGATATATGCCCGGGTGGCAGGTATGGAGAACGATTATTACAGCCGGATGCTGGAGGAGACAAAGGAGGTGACACCGGCAGAAATTCGCGAACTGGCCCGGAAATACTTGTGCAAAGAGAATTTAAAAGAAGTGGTTGTGGGCAAAAAAAAATCATAAAACCGAAAGACACTGCCCTGCTTTGAAAGATAAATTGTATCTTTGTCCGAGATAGAAGCACGCCTGCAGGTTGCGTAAGCAGGCAAATGACGCACGGCATACTGAGCCGGCCATAATATAAACTAATATAGAATTTGTCAATGAAATATTTGTATACAGCATTGTTCCTGCTATGTCTGTCGCAAGGAACGGTATGGGCACAGGGAAAAGAAAGTTTCTTCGATAAGATAAAAAATACCTTCTCCTCGGAAATCAGAATCGGTACTTATACGTTTAAGGACGGATCGGTGTATACGGGCGAAATGAAAGGCCGCAAACCGAACGGAAAGGGAAAGACCGTGTTCAAGAACGGGGATATCTATGAAGGGGAATACGTAAAAGGGAAACGGGAAGGATATGGTGTCTATGTATTTCCGGACGGAGAAAAGTATGAAGGACAATGGTATCAGGACCAGCAGCACGGAAAAGGAATCTACTATTTTATGAACAATAACCGTTACGACGGTATGTGGTACCAGGATTACCAGCACGGAAAGGGTACGATGTATTACTATACCGGCGATGTGTACGAAGGTGACTGGGTGAACGACAAACGGGAAGGCCAGGGAACATATACTTGGAAGAACGGTTCGAAATACACCGGTTCGTGGAAGAATGACAAGAAAGACGGTGAAGGCACTTTCGTGTGGAACGACGGCAGCAAATACGAAGGACAGTGGAAAAACGATGTCCGTCAGGGGACGGGAACATTCGAATATACCAACGGAGACAAATACGTAGGTGACTGGTCGGAAGACATGCAGGACGGAAAAGGTATTTACTTCTTCCATACCGGTGACAGATACGAAGGTACCTATGTAGAAGGTGAACGTACGGGATCGGGCATTTACTATTACGCCAACGGCAACAAGTATGTGGGTAACTTTAAAAACGGTATGCAGGACGGACAGGGAACATTTACCTGGGCCAACGGAGCCGTGTACGAAGGGGAATGGAAAAACAACGAACGAAACGGACGCGGTACATACAAGTGGAACGTGGGTGACTCGTACGAGGGCGAATGGAAAAACAATAAATTCGACGGACAGGGAACGCTGATTCAGACTGACGGAACGGTGTATAAAGGCGGTTTCGTGAACGGACTGGAGGAAGGAAGCGGAGTACAGACAGACAAGAACGGTGTACGCTTTGAAGGCTTCTTCAAACAAGGAAAAAAGGACGGTCCCTTTGTAGAAACGGACAAGGACGGAAAGATAATCCGGAAAGGTACTTACTCAATGGGAAGACTGGAGGCTCAGAAATAAAGGAGCCTCCTATGAAAAACACGTTGCCGCAAATGCCGATTTGCGGATATGCGACGACATCTACTGAACAGATATATAGCTGAAAACACACATCTATTATTTATATCTATCACAAACAACTTAAATTATTTATCATGAAAAAGCAATTTCTGTATGCTGCGGTTCTGGCCCTTGGCATTTCATCGTGCCAGTCGCCTGATCCGCAAATGGTGCTTGAAGTAGACATGAACACCCGGGGAGCGGATGTGCCGGCTTCCATGTACGGTATCTTTTTTGAAGAGATCAACCATGCCGGAGACGGTGGACTCTATGGCGAAATGCTGATGAACCGCAGTTTTGAAGAACGGGTTATTCCAGAAGGTTACAAGGTAGAAAACAATGAACTGGTGGCACCGACCCTGATCCATCATTCGAACGGACAGACTACGTCCGGACGGTACCGGTGGGGAAGCGATCCTTATCCGGGATGGGAATTGAGTGTGGCCGAAGCCGCCCGTGCCGAAATGGGGCTGACGACAGAGCAACCGAACTTTGCTGCTGCTCCCAATTCGATGAAGGTGAACGTTTCGGAGAAAGGAAACGGAGTGTCCCTGATAAACAAAGGATACTGGGGACTGGCTTTGCAGAAAGACGCAACTTACCGGTTGCGCATGTTCATGCGTAGCAACAGCGATGCGAAAGAGATGACGGTACGTCTGCTGGGACCGGCCGACAAAGAGCTGGGTAAGGCTGTACTGACACTGAAGAACGACAACAAATGGCAGGAATACAAAGCCGAAATACAGGCCACGGACACAACTACTGCCGGCCGGTTGGCCATCGAACTGCCGGAGAATGGCGTGTACTACTTTGACTATGTCTCACTGTTCCCGAAAGACACCTATAAAGGTCGGGAGAACGGCATGCGTAAGGATGTGGCAGAAGTGATAGAAGGGCTGAAGCCTGCCTTTATACGCTGGCCGGGCGGCTGCATCGTAGAAGGCATCACGCTGAACAATCGCGTGCAGTGGAAAAAGACGTTGGGTGATCCGGCAGCACGTCCGGGTGAGTATGATACATGGGGGTATCATAACAGCTATGGTTTCGGTTACAAGGAATTCCTGGATTTCTGTGAGGATGTAGGAGCCAAAGGCATGTATGTGTGCAATGTCGGACTGGCCTGTCAATACCGTTCGGGAGAAGCCTGCTCGGACAAGGAGGCTGAGGGCTATCTGCAGGATGCATTGGATGCTATTGAGTATGCGATCGGCGGTACGGACACCGAATGGGGAGCCCTGCGTGCCAAGGAAGGGCATCCGGAACCATATCCGCTGGCTTATGTAGAAATAGGTAACGAGAACTGGGGAAGCCTGTACGACAGCCGCTTCAACATGTTCTACGATGCCATAAAGGCCAAATATCCGGAGCTGACACTGATTTCGAATCACGGACTGGGAGGTCTGGGCCAGGCTCGTAAGACCGATATGATCGATCCGCACTGGTATGTGGCTCCCGACTTTTTCTTCAATAACACTCATATCTTCGACAATCATGAACGTGGAAAATATAAGGTGTATGTGGGAGAATATGCCTGCAACCAGGGTGTAGGTGGCGGTAACATGCTGGCAGCACTGAGCGAAGCTGCCTTTATCACGGGCATGGAACGGAACAGCGACCTGGTGACCATGGCTTCGTATGCTCCGTTGTTCGAGAACAAGAACGACCGCTGCTGGGCTACCAATCTGATCTGGATAAGCAACAGTCAGGTAGTGGGACGTTCGTCATACTATGTACAGAAGATGTTTGCCGATAACAAACCTACATATAATCTGCCGACCAAGTCGGAACTGTTGTGGGAGGTGACCGAACCGATGATCCGTGAAAAAGGATATGTAGGTTTTGGTAGCTGGAGTACGCAGGTACAGTTCCGTAATCTTTCTGTGACTGACAGTACCGGTGTGAAGACCGAAGCTGATATGAACGACGCTTCTCAATGGACAGCAGTAAGCGGAGAATGGAAAGCTGAACAGGGTGTATATGCACAGAGCAGCAATGAAACCCGCACGGCCCTGTTCTGGAACAAGGCAAAGGCCGGAGCTGGTGATGTGATAGAGTTTGAAGTAAACAAACTGTCGGGCGATGAAGGATTCTTTGCTTACTTCGGCATGAAAGAACCGAACCTGAAAGACGGATATATGCTGAACGCCGGCGGATGGGGCAATACTTCGACTGCCATTGAAACTGTGAAGAACAATGGTAGCAGTGTACTGTCGGACAAGGTGAACAATAAGGTGGAAAATGATAAGTGGTATCAGGTGAAGATTGTGCTGAAGGAAATGGGAGCCGACTACTATGTAGACGGTAAACTGATGCTGGCACATGTCAACAAGCCGGTGAACCGCAAGTTCCACGTAGCCGGATACGACGAACAGGCAGGTGAGGTGATTGTAAAGGTAGTCAATGCTTCGGAAACTCCTTGCGTAACCCGCATCGATCTGAAAGGTGGTGAGGTAGCTTCGAAAGGACGTGTCATCACATTGAGCAGTACTTCGCTTGAAGAGGAAAACAGCTTTGAAGAGCCGCTGAAGATTTCGCCGGTTGAGACAGAGTATAACGGCTTCTCGTCATCGTTCGTATACGAGTTCAAGCCTAATTCATTCACAATACTCCGGATGAAGAAAAAATAAACATGTGCTGTAGGCGGTAGCGCTATACAGAATGATAAAGAGGGTGTGCAATTAAGGAAATGAATTCTTTATTTTGCACACCCTTTTTTATCTGTATCGGAGATGATAGTTGGTAAGCATTCGAAGAAATGCACCTTTTACACTTTGAGGTTTGGTTGTAGCTTTGCGGCAGTGAATACAATCAAACCTCAATTATTATGAACAGACAAGAATTTGAAGAATTAGAATTGCAGGTGCAACAAAGCGAGCTGCCGTTGAAGTCGTACCTTCAACAGATAGGTGTAAGTTATTCAACCTATCACTACTGGCGTAGAAAATGTTCCGTTGACAGGAGCAGTATCAAACACGAGTTGGCTCCTATCAGTTTTAAACAGGCATTTACGGAGTCTTCCC